>VOFH01003569.1_pt1 | contig 92286 bp, 141 predicted proteins | sample 5384091 | NCBI WGS metagenome assembly VOFH01 (sample SAMN12384727, study PRJNA508395) | human gut metagenome | isolation source: healthy gut G | host: Homo sapiens
CCGGACGGCCATTTTCCCACGGGCGGCAGAGTGGTCGTGCTCGAACATATTCAAAATGGCTTCCACAGAAGAGACAGGTCCTCTTCGGAGAACCCAGTGGTCTTACGGGCCAGATTGGCGGAAATATAGCCCCTCGCAGCGGTAGAGACTGTAAGGGACGATATACTTGCGGCCCATTTCCGTCCCTTTCTTTCTCCGCGTCTGCTTCCGTTGTGATGGCCACGCGGGTGATGGGTGACTTCCTGAGGCACGATGGGCTCCACGCTGCGGCAAAGCCCAGCTGGACCGGGCCGCACCTGACCGCAGTTCAGGGCAGCTTTTACTTAGTTGAGTAGTCAACCGCGCCGAAGGTGCGGATGTCGTAGAAGTTAGCGCACATCCAGTCCCGGTTTTGCGGTCCAGGTCGGGGTCGCTCTTTTTCTTTTCCTTGACGGACTTCTGTCCACCTCCAGGCCGCATAAGCTTCCATTGTCGCTGCGATTCAGAGGCACACCATCTTTTTGCGGATCTTCCGCTTCAGGCACGCGTCCGTGACAATGCCGAGGCTGGTCTCCGGTCCACCTGGGGCATATTGCCTGCGTCCGGATCTCCGTTGGGATTGCCGTTTTCACGTCGAACAAAAAATCACGAATTCATAGCGGTTTTTGATGGATCGACATGTTTTGGTTCCTCCTTCTTTGATAGCGGGCCTGGGTCTGCGATAAGAAATTTCAAGTTGGAATGAGTTCTGCTAGCAGAGATTCAACCGGGCGATACTCTGTTCCATCCAGTTTGGAAAACAGTTCCGTGAGCTGCTAGTCATAGATAAATGGACAGCCCCGGTTGGAGCTGCACAGCTTTTCAGATGTGCCAGATTGGTCAGCACCGGAAAGATGATAGCCGGAGTGGCGGCTGCGGAATTGAAAATACTTATCTTTGATGCCTGGATTTGCGGACTCCTGAAATGGCTTCAGGACGGAGAAGAGCCGCCCCAGCGTGTAAGGGATATTGTTGGCATCGGGATTGAGACACTTGTAAGACCTCCTCCGGTATATCAGGATGTTCGCGGTTTGCCGTTTCACTCCAACTTGCTATAGTAGGCCTTTAGGATCGCCGCCCGGCCTCAGGTGACTTCCGCTCTGCCCGGATGCGCAGGGTCACGCCGTTGAGCAGCGTAGCGGGGTAGCGGGTGTTCAACAGGACGGCCCGCAGAACCTCGCCAGCCAGGTCGGGAGCGGGGATTTATCTCTGGAGTTCTGATTGACCGTCTCGTTGAGCAGCCTCAGAGGTAGCGTCTCAAATTTGTCATACGCAGGACGGACGACCTCAACCGGCGGTAGTGGGCCTGGACATTGTCCAGAAACCCTTTGAACGTGTTGTGCAGGAAGAACCGTACGGAAAGCCGGGCGGCGTTGGGGGAGAGGCCCAGGATATAGAAGTCCATGTTGGGGTCGAGCTTGTCCTCTTGATAGATCACCGGCTGTCCGGCACAGAGACTTTGACCATTCCGCGCAGGTCGCTTTCTGTATAGGAGGGACGGCGGAGCCGAAAGCAACCCCTTCAAACAGCGCGGCGTAGGCCGGTTTTGCGTTTTCTGGACCAGCAGACCACTGTGGCGTCACCGATGCGGAACACATGGTCCCGATCCGCCAACAGGTGGTTCAGGGCGGAGGTATAGGCAAAAGAGGCATATTTTCCGGTGGGCGCATTTAAGTTCTGCTCCTTTCCATAGGAGCAGAAGGCCGGAGCGTTGAAGGATACCAGCGCCGCGCCGCTGGATTGGGCGCCCGCCACGTTTTTGATAGAGGATGGATGGATATTTTCGATGGGTCCCATCGCACCGGTGACGAGGCAAATGCCCTGTGGGCCGGCTCCAGCGGCATTGTAGTCATTTTCCCACGCCTGTTGGATGGTTGGATCATTGTGGACGAAGCCTTCCGCTGTGCGGAAAATTAGGTTTCCGCCAGCAAGAATGCCGTCCAGATGTTCTTGAGAGCTGGGTTTTCCCTTGCCTCTTGTGGATCCCAGGTGCGAAAGAACGCCAAAACAGCCTGGGCCGCTGGAGAATCCACATCCTTCAGCAGACTTTCGTGGAGTGCTTTACAGGCGGCGAAGCATTCTTGTGTTCGCTGGGATTTGCCTTTGTTGTCGATCCCTAAAAAATAGCTGGAGTTGTCACAAAGAAAATTCGCCGCCACACCAACTGTCCGTTTTCACAGGGGCAGGGAGTGAAATACTCTGGGGTGCAAGGACCATTTTTTTACCCCTTGGCTGTTCTGTCTGCATAAAGTCGACACGCTCCAACGTCCCGTCCACTGCCAGACAGAGGCATAGGACACCTTCACCTTTATCCATCCTGGAGCATCGATCTTCCCTTCCCGTTCCAGAGCCTGATAATACTCAGTCAGCGCTTGAAGGATCATCCCCGCACCTCCCCGCTGTTCCGGTCCGGGACGTTCAGAACTCCGTTTTGGAGGGAGCCCCGGAAGAATAGGGGCCGAATATTCTCCGGTCGGTATAGTCCATGTCGTAGAGCATCAGCCCAAGTCCTGGGTCTTGTTTTTTTTCAGTTCATCAGGGGCATGGGGAGTTCCACGCACCACCAGGAATTGGGCGGGGGGAATTCCCGGCAGCCGAAGCAGGGCTGGTGATAGAACTGCCCCCCGCTGAATGCGTCGCTTCACAATGTCCTGGAATTTTCCAGGGTTGTCCCCTTCGGCGGCCCGGTCCGTCATATCCAAAATGGGCTTCGATCACATAGTGTACGTCCCGCAGCAGCAGGGCGGCCCGCTGCTGAATGTCGTCGGATGTGCACAGATACAGCTGTCCCGCCCCCTTTTCCATAACGGTGCGTGCCGTCCGGGCTGGGATTTTTGGATTTTTATTTCGTTGCGCCGCAGGTTGGTGAAGCGGATGGGGCACACGTGAATCCGGTCAATCGGCCACCGTAGGCCAGGATGCCAATAGATGGCTTCAATCAAACCTCGGGCAGCAGAGAGGGTGTCATCACGTCATAACTGACCCGTTCCACTTTCATCTCCGGACGAGTAAATAGTGCGTAGTCTCCCCAGACTTCGAGGCATATGGGCATGTTTTTCACTCCTTTCATTGTAAGTAGATATTACGTTGTTATAATTAGATAAACAATCCCTTCGCGTCGTCCGCTTCCCCAAGCAGGCCGGTATGCTCGGAATAGAGGTCTGGGTTGGAAAGGATCACCAGAGCCGTCCTCCAGCCTCTCCAAATCTCCGGCCTGGTCCAGTGCGTTGAAGTGCTGCTCATAGATGGAAACCCCGTACTGTCCCAGTTGGCGGTATAGGTTTCGACTGTGTTCTCCGCTCCGCAGCCGCTCGACTAGTCCGGCGCCTTCATCCTTGGGGATATAGACCGTGACGGTAGGGCTGTCGATCAGATGAAACCGCTCGGACACCGTGCGGAAGGGAAACAATTCAGACTGCATCAGAGGGAGAATCTGCTGCACATCCTGGGCTTCTGCTCCTTTCAAGTCCAGCAGTCTTGTAAAATAGGCGTGAACAGCCTCCGGAGAAGTAATATCTTCATAATGGGCCATAGCATCCCGGCCAGCTCCAACGGCAGTGGCAAAGAGGGGAGGTGTGCTGCCCTCGCCTTGGAACACGGTGACGATACTGCGTTCCAGAGGCCGCTTTCCTTCCCGGTTGCACCGTCCGGCGGCCTGGAGGACGGAGTCCAGTCCCCGCCTCCTCCCGGTAAACCGCCGGGAAGTCCACATCCACCCCCGCTTCGATCAGGGGAGGTGGACACCACCCGGCAGGCAAGCCCCTTTGTCCAGGCGGCGGCGGATCTCTTCCAGCTTGGCCCGGCGGTGAGCGGGATACATGAGGGTGGAGAGATGGAAACACCCATCGCCCTCCAGCCGCAGAAAGATCTCTTGAGCTGATTTTCGGGAGTTAACAATACACAAGACCTGCTCCTGCTCCTGGAGTTGTGTGGCAAGTTCCTCATAAGTCATCCGTCCTGCCTGCCGGAAGGTTACGCGCCGGAATACATCCACAGGAATTGCTCCGGCGGGCAGAGTTCCGTGACTGGGAGCTCCGGAGCAAATTCCTGGAAGATGGGGTCAGTGCCGGTTGGGTGGCGGTGCACAGGACCGCGGAGACCCGATAGTGCTTGACCAACTGGGTAATGGACCAAACGCAGGGGCGCAGGTAGGGGAGAGGCAACATCTGTGCCTCGTCAAATACAATGACGCTTTGGGCGATATTATGGGTTTCCGGCACTGGGAGGGACGGCAGGAGAAGAGAGATTCAAAAATTGCACCGCTGTGGTTACGATCACCGGCATATCCCAGGTCTCGGTAGCACGAGCCAAGCGGGAGGATTCAGGAGTGGCTTCCTGATCCATGTCATAGAGTACGCCCGAGTGGTGCTCTAGAACATAATCCTCCCCAGGATCTCACGGAATTTTTGAGCGGTCTGCTCAATGATGGAAGTGTAAGGGATCACATAGATTATACGAGAAAGGCCCTGTGCTTTAGCTTGAGATAGGGCAAAGGCCAGAGAGGCCACAGTTTTCCCGCCACCAGTTGGAACGGTCAGCGTGTAGAGGCCAGGGGCACGGCGTTCCCCTTCTGAATGCACTGCTCTAAAATGGAGCACCGCTGTGTATTCAGTTCCCCTTTGGGCGGGAACCATCCGGAGATGTAGTTCTGAAGCCGCTGCATCAAAGCATCCATGGATATGTTAGGGTATGCCATGTGGGGGCTGTTGGCCATAAATTCCGCTGTATCGGAGTAGTCCGCATCCACCAGACAAGAGAAGAGCATGCGAGTGAAAAACATGCCTCCATCTGTGGCTCTATAGCATTTGGCAGAGGAGGGGTCGGCAGGGTAAGTTCGGACTGCCAGGCAGCATATTCCGGCAGCCTGCCCTGAAAAAGCCCGGTTCATGCGGCCAAAAAAGGAACTGGAATCTGGGGGTCTGTTTGACTTCCGCCATCGGGAAGCCCACTGTGATGTCCAGCCACTGCGAACGCCGCATAGGGCTGTCCTAGCTTAAAAACATTCGAAGGCTCCAGCGGTAGCGTGGTCTACCTTTCGACCATCATGTAGCAACCGATTTTGAAACCGTTGGAATACTTTCCTAGGTCGTGAGCCAGACCAGCTAGTTCCCCTTGTTCTGCGGCACAGAACGCACGTGCAGATGTGCTGCACCGCTGGGCAGTGGACTCCAGATGCTGGAGAACGGTCTGTTTTCTACCGTCTTCGGTTATATGCGCCAGAAAAAAATTCCATATGGATCAAAGTCTCCTCAAAAAATTGGTAAAAGGAAAATTTTATCTTCCTTTTACCAGTATACAGCATTATCCTAAAAATTCAATGCATTTCGCTCGGCGGATCATTCTCGCCGGGTTGGCGTTTTCACACTAAAATATAGTCAATGCAGGACTCCACCATTTCACGGGTCAGGTGCTCCAGATGGCGTAACACTGGATCAGGTTCCGGCGGTTGGTGAGGATGCTACGGATATTGTCTGAGATATCCTCCAGGTACCACTCGTTTACCAAGCCGTTGATTTGGCGGGACTTTTTGTTTTCCTTGTTGTCGGTATCTGCGTTATCCACAATGCTGACAAAACGGATTCCCCCGTAGGTGGAAAAGCCCATGTAGTCATCGTTGCTGTAAATGTGAAACACTTCCCGGCCCTGCTGCAATGGAGTTGGAATGCTCCATCTGGTTGAACAGCTGGATTGAGATTTTGGTGTAGCGCCCGCTGTCAGGAAGTCTTGGGTTTTCCGGAATACGCTCCGGCAGGATGGAGTAGGAATAGGCAGTCGGTTCATAAAGGGTATGCTCCTTTCTTAATCATTTTATGATTGCTGTTTCTCTAATAGGATGATATTTGATTATTTTTTCTGGCTGGTGGATTCCCCGATAGATTGCCAAAGCTGTTCCTCCAAGCTGCTTAGTCTCTCGCACAGCTCCTCATTCCTGTCCAATTCTTGAACCGTGTTTGCCAAGTTACAAAGCAGTTGAGCTAAATTGCGGTTGATGAGTTCCTGCTTTGGATCCTCATTGAGGCATCGGTGCCGGATATAGGCAGAGCGATCTATTCCAACCTTCTTGGCCGATGCGGTGATGTGCCGCAGTTTATCTGGTGTAAGATACACCGGTATTGGTTTTCTTTTTCTCATTGTGAGTTCGTTTCACTCCTTATTTAGTATGATTTCATAGCAAAAGCGGGGAATGCCCGCACTATTTCTGTGCAGTGAGCATTCCCAGGGAACCGTTATGGACTATGTTGAGATGGCATAATTTTTATAAGCCCCAGAAAACCCAAGAGGGCAAAGGAGGCGCGGGCAACGTGGTGACATCCATATCTCAAGAAGACTTATGGTTGGCGGAAAGTTTTTGGGAAGACTGCGGCAAAGAACTTCTGATTCGCCTTTCCGTAAACAATGTTCCGTTTTTACCAGCTATCCGCCCAGAGTCCATATGCAGCGAACGAGGTTTCCAGTATTTGTAAATATGTATATCGTAATAAGCGTGGAGAACATCGCGCGAGATGGCTTACGAATCACCCGAAGAAAGGAATTCGTGGGAAAAACTTGTGTATTTGACTTAGAGGAACCGATGATGATTGTGGGATATATCATTCGGGTCAGGGGAAATAAAGGGTGCTCCCCACATACTTATCTGCGGTTCTTAATTCCCAATATGGAAAACAGACATTAGCGGATATGTGTAAAGCCATCGTTGGACAAGCAAATATAAACGCGCAAGAATTACAAGATACAGCAATTCTTATCCCATCAATCGAATTGCAGGAAAGATTTTCAAGCTCCGCTGAAACCGTCAAAAATCAAAATTGACGATTCAACAAAGTCTTGATAAACTGGAAGTGCTGAAAAGGCGTTGATGCAGCAATATTTTGAGCGAGGAGATGCGTAATGCAGTGTGGACTTTATCAATTTTTAAAAAAGCATTGGCTAGTAATTCTTGTCTTACTGGCAATTCCAATTATATTTGTCCTGTTGTTGGCATGTCTTGCATTTTGCGATATTATAGAGATTGAAGATTCTGATTGGATTTCCCTTGCAGGAGCAGTATTAACCTATATTGGAACAACATTGGTCAGCGCTGTAGCAATCTATCAATCAGAAAAAGCAAACCAGTTGAGCGAACAAGTCTACCAGTTAAGTGAACGGGACTACTACCCGACATTCGCAATTAAAGAAATAGCAAAAATCGCTCTTTGCCGATGTGCTTATGATGATGCTACGCATGAAAGAATTTTAAAAGATCGAGTGACGTTCTGTAATGTTGACGCAACTCCGGAGCGCTGTGTAGGGTATCAACTTTGCATAAAAAATTTTAGTAATTATCCTATAACCGCTATCACATGCAGTACTACATATAAAGTCGGACGAACTCGCTTGCCGGAGACATTAACAGAAAATATTGAAACACTTATCCCGCCACAGAAATCGCATGAGTTCTTACTTTGCAATACCCCGCATTTTTGTTATGATGGCGAATGGATTATATTTAACCTTACCTGCAAAAATATTTTGATTACTCCACTCAGATGGAATTAAAAATCAGAAATATTTCAGCTCCCAATAAGACGAATTCCACAGTAGACGCAGTAGAATATAAATGTAGAATTTTAAAATAAAGTCTTCTGAATGCGGCGGCGTAAAGTCGTACCATATCATAAACAACGGTTTGGCCTTTCGGCCAAGCCCGTTATTTTACTTCGTAGAATGAAAAGTCTTCGCAGAATCGCTGGACGCATGAGAAACATACGAAATGAGGCCAAGTGTCGTGTTGTTTTCATGCTCCCCCAACGCAGTGTGCGGCAAGTCACTGAATGTTCTGAATCAAAATGTGCAGGTGAAACGAGCGGTCGATTTTAGTGCTGGATAAAGGATGGGGAGCAAACGCCCCTCCTGCCGGTTATACTGTCCCGCGAAGCGGGGCAGGGGAAACGGGCCGGCAGTGAGGCGTGCAGACAATTTTCAGAATTTCAGATTTTCATCTTCAGAAAAAGGTCGGCCGGGGAGGTTATCCTCTCCGGCCGGCCTTTTCTATTGTTTATACGGCGCAATTCCTGCGCGGGTTACTTTACGATATTCTGGCAGAACCGGGTCAGGATCACCGCTACCTGCGCCCGGGTCGCGCTGCCCTTGGGGGTCAGCGTGGTGGCGCTGGTGCCGCTGACCAGGCCCTCGGCGTTGGCCCAGCGGATGGCCTCCACCGCGTAGGAGCCGACCCGGGCGGCGTCTGCGAACTTGCTCAGATCTGCCTTATCTGTGGTGTCGCAGCCCTTGTACTGGGCGTAGCGGTACAGGATGGTCGCCATCTGCTCGCGGGTGATGGTGTCGTTGGGTCCGAATCGCTTGTCGCTGTATCCGGCCACGATGCCGTTCATCCGCGCCCAGTAGACCGCCGTGGCGTACCATGCCCCGGCGTCCACATCCTTGAAGGGATAGCCCCAATCCCGTTCTCGATAGTGGGAGAGCCTTCCAGCCGGTAGAGGATCGTTACAAGCATGCCGCGGGTGGTGGTCAGATTCGGCTCGAAGGTGTTGGCGCTGGTGCCGGCCATGAGGCCGTTCTCGTTGACATACTTCACCGCGTCGTAGTACCAGGCGTTGTCCGGCACATCCACAAAGGGACTGGTCCACTGGCCCTCGGGTACGAAGGTCACATCTACACTCACCTTACCGTCCGGCATGGTGAACGTATAGCTGTCGTTGCCCTTGCCGGTGACTTTAATCGTGTTGCCGTCCTTGTCGGTGACTGTGACTTTGCCTACCTGATAGCCCTCGTCGGGCTTGGCGGTGATTGTTACGCTCTGGCCCGGTTTGGCCTTCTTCGGAGAGACCATTACGACGCCGTGTTCTGTATCTTCCGGGGTCGAAACGGTGTAACTGGGACTGGAGCTGCCGCTGGATGAGGAGTTGTTTTGTACGGTCAGGATGTAGACGCTGCTCGTTTCTCCGCTGGTCACTGTTACGGTGATGGAATTCTCTCTGCCGGTGGCCAATGCCACGGTGGCGCTCAAAGAGGTCTCGCCGGAGATTTCTTCCCCGTTGCTGGAGGAGACCGTAATTCTGGATCCGCCCGCTGCTGCTGCCGCGATAACTGCTGTGGAAGTCAGATCAACTGCAGACACGGTATAACGGTAGGTATTTCCCTCCTCGTCCTTGACGAAATCGTCCAGTGTCACACCGGGGATGTTAGAGAAAAACAGGCTGTTCAGGCTGGCATTGTCTGTGTCCGGTTCCGAAGCCAAATTCGAGTAGGAGACCTGGACGAAGGTTCCCTGTTTGCTGAATGTAAAGTTCTTTGTCCCCTTCGCCTCGCCAGCCAGCGTAAGCAGGCCGTTGTTTTCATCCATGCCGCCGGTATAGCTCTGTTTCTGTTCCAGCACGTTGCCCTGGGCGTCCAGCAGAGTGACGATTACATTCCCCGTTGTTGTCTTGGACAAATGCGTGTTTTGAATCGTGACGGAAACTTCGCTTCCCGATTCCGTACTGGACAAGGTACTGGTAATGATAGCGTCTGCTCCGGTGCGGGCGGCCAGGTTTTCCGCCTCTACTCTGGAATAGTTGTTGCTGGATACTGGCTCTGCCTGGGTATTGCCGTCTTCGTCCAGGATCTCGGCTTTGACGTGGATCGTCAGACCGCTGTCCGGAAGCTCGGTGAGTTTGTCCGCTTCTGCCTTATCGGCGTTTACTGCATCCAGATACTCAGATAGCTTAAAGGTCGCCTGCGTACTGTATCCGCCATTGTCAATCATACCGAGATCCGTCGGCTGCTCAATGGTGACAGGCTCCATGCCTGGAACCGGTTTTTCACAGGTAACGTCGGTATAGAAACCAAGGCGCACCTTGCAGCCGGAATTCTCCAGGACTGCATCGGAGTCATTGTTCAGCTTCACTTGAATTGTGCGCTCGCCATTTTCTTCACGGACAATTTGGGTTTCGGTGATTTCTGCGTCGGGCAAATCCAGGTAAACAGTGCCTTTGACCTCGTTGGTAGAGGTGCTGGTCCGGCCGCCTTCCGATGTTCGGGCTGTACCAGAAGCGCCGGCATTCTCATTGAAAGTGGCTGTTACCTGGTACTCCCGGATCTACCACCTTGTCGCCCGGTACTTCATAGTCAGCCATAATACGGATGTTGTTTCCGGGCAGCAGATTCAGGTCGCTCACAGAGGTCTTCGTGTTGCCAACGGTAATCAAAATATCGCTGATGGGATGAATACCGCGGTTTTCCACGGTGAACTCGATCTGTGTTATCGCGCCCAGCTTCACGGTTTCATAGTCAGGGAGGAAGGAGGGAACCGTGATTTTATCCGCATAGGTTTCTGTAGCGGTATACATGGCAGAACTCCTGGAAGGAACCGATATGGTAACCTGGTCGCCGCCCACGGTCTGCACAGTTTTGGATACAGCGCCTTCGGCACCATAGGTCGTGCCAAGGATGACCGCCTTAACTTCGTTGATGCGGGCATTGCTGACATAGGCGTCGAAATGGTCGATCAGGGTACTGTCTTTCATCTCTGCCACGTCGACTACGCCGGTAAGGCCGATCAGTTCCTGATTCTCACCATAGGTATAGAACTTAATGCCTTTGAGCACATCCTTTTCTGCCGGCAGGGAGTTTTCGTTCTCGCTGTCAATCACCTCGGCCCGTTCTACCCATAGAATCGACAAATCGTTGATCGTATTGCTGTTCTTGGTAAAACGGAAGTTGGAGGTGATGGATGCGTTCTGCCCGCTGGCAATCTGATTCAAAGAATCCGGCAGCAGCTGGGCAGTTACCCCTTCCTTGCCAAATTCTAAAAGGCGGATATCCGCGACCGCGTCGTTCGAAGTGCTCCCGCCGCCGTCTAAAGCTCCGTCACTGGACGCGGACTGCTGGGCAAACCATCCCAACACAAAGCGTTCGCCATGACCGGGGAATTCCACAGAGATAAGCTGTGGGTTATCGTCCAGGTAACTGTCATTTGTCGTCTGAACATTGCGGGAAACCGTTCCATCCACATCGATCACAGCATAGGCGATCTCACGGTCGGCAGTCGTGGTGTCCCGGCAGTCTGCATCCAGCGTGTAGGCCACAGCCGCAGTGCCGTCCTCCAGCATGGCGGCTGTGATCCCTTTCACAGCGCCGGAGGTTCCGTTATACAGAACCTGTGCATCGCTCCAACCATTCCCGTCATACATCCGGTACAGGATGGTGTCCTTCTGGTCAAAGGCGGTAATGCTTTCTGCATCGCTGGAGACCACAGAGCGCCACGCCACGATGGCTTTCCATCCTTGGCCGCCGTTACGGGGCCATGTCGGGGTGGAATTGTCAGTGAGCCGGGTGGTCTCCCACTGCGTTCCGTTGTAAACGGCGGCATATACTTCGGTGCCGCCCATCATCATCATCTGATCTGCGTCTGTCAGTACCGAGTTTTGGTCTTTGTTCAGGCTGACCATTTGCCTGGTCCAGGCGGAAACTGCGAACTTCTGCTTGCCGGAGATGGAAAGCTGGCTGTCTCCGTAGCCGCCGTCATCAATCACGCCGGCTTTCTGATAAGAGTCGCCCTGCTTTGTGGCATACACGGCGCGGGTGTTCTCCACATTCGCCTTGCCCATGTCAGAGAGATAGGCCACCAGCTCCCCATCGTCTGTCACAATGGGATTGGCGTAAGGATAGGTGTTGCTTTCCAGGTTTTTCAGACCCTGCTGCTCCTCCGAATCCAGAGCGAACAGGCTGATTCCCGGCCCCCACTGGCGGCCGCCGTTATCCAGATAGGAACGATCCTCCAAAGTCGGAGCCAGGTTCAGGGCATACATCTGCTGCCCGTTTAGGCTGATCCGCTGGAGCGACTTGTCCTTCAGCAGCTCTTCAATGGTGTTTCGGTTGGCGTCCTGATTCTTTTTCCAGCTGTCATTGATGGCATTCCAATCGCCTTTCGGCCAATCCTTGCCGAGGAATTCTTCGGACCACAGGATATCTTCATACTGGATAAACAGGAATTTGATCAGGTATTCCAGACCCATCTCGCCTTTAATTTGGTAATGTTGGCCGTCCTGCCTGTAACCATCCTTGTTGGACTTGCCGTCGGCCACATTGATGATGGTATTTTTCGTGTCCATATAGGGCCGGTTGAGCCAGCGGAATTGCATATCCACGTCGACCTGTCCGTACATGCCGATCTTCATGGCAACGACGGAGTAGTCAAAGCCCGCGCCGACAAACAGCCGCAGGTAAAGGTAGATACGCAGTTCGGTCAGGAAATCATTTCCGCTTCCGTACTCGGCGGCCGTCTGGTCGTAGTAGGAAACGGACAGGGCGTCCATCTTTACATGGGCCGTGCCGCCGACCGAGAGGGTCGTGGTAAGGGGAGGGGGCCGACCCAGGTGGTTTTGTTCCAGGAATAGCTGACGCCGCCGCCGGTGTTAAAGCCGCCGTTCAGGATCTGGATCTTCCATTCCTTCTCATCAAAGTCGTAATAGATGAGCGACTCCCATATAGCCGCCTACGCCCCATTCCAGAGAGCGGATGCTTGCTGTTCTTTGCGTCCTGAAATTCCTTCACGATGTCGTCCCCATACTTTTCCGGGTTCTTCTTCGCATTGGCCAGTCCGCTCAGTTCCCGGAAACCGGGCGCGTAGTCAAAGTCGGCATTGTTCTTGACTCCCCATAGATGCCGGACACCTGGTCCTTGTCGTTCATGTCGCCCAAATTGACGGTAATGAACCCCATAAACTTGGTTGGGTCATCTGTGGGCGCGACCTGCATCTGAAAAGAGTTCTTTGTTGCTTGCCGTATAGTTGCCGCCGCCTGCCAGTTCAATGGCCATGCTTACCCATTCATCTTGGGTCACAGTCCGTCGGTTTTGGCAGAGGTACCAAAGTCCCTGCCCATACCCTGCAGTTCTGCCAGCAGGGCCTTGCTGTCTCGACCGTGCCTGCCCCCGCAGGTTGCACAGGCGGAAGGACAGAGCCTCCTGACGGAGGAGCTTATCGTTCTTATAATAGTCCAGGCGCGCGCCCTCGCTGCCGCCGTATTCCACTGCGCCATCCAGAGTTTCCTTGTCCAGATGGACGGTGTACTGGCTGACCAGCGTGTCGAGGAACGGATAGGTCCTGCTCTCCATTGTATATTCTCCCGTGCCGTCTGCAACAGCAACGTTATCGGAGGTAAACAGCTGGAGCTTCGGGGTCACGCCGTCCATATCCTCGCCCCACCACATGACCATAGTGCTGACAATGGACTGGGGGCAGGCTGTCGTTGGGTCCCACATAGCCGGTCTTGTCCAGTATGCTGCTGGGTACTGCGTAGTTGAATAGCTGGCCGCCTGCATGGCGATAAACGGCTGCTTTTTCCCGCTGTCGTTTGCGCGGAAATTGATGATGGTCTCGCCGCTGCCCACAAAGGCGTCTTCGCTGGCGTTGGCGTCCAGACTGACCAGGATGGATAATACCGGTAAGGCTTCTCATCGTTGTCGCACAGAGAGATCTGGAAGACGTACTCCACTTTGTCTCCTGCGTACAAAGCATCTCCGGGGAGATCCCACTGGGTCTGGTCCATGGTTACGGTCAGCTTGCCGTCTTTGCCCAATTTGATGTTGTTTTCCGTACTATTTCCGGGTCTCTTTGCGTCGCGCTCATTTTGCAGCGCAAACATTGCCCCCTGTTTATATTCGTCATTCACATACACGCCGCCGCGGAAATTGACCATACCCTCATAAGGCGTACCGTCCGGATTTTTGATGTAGAGATAGGCATAAGCCGCCCGGCGGAGTTCCATGTTGTTGCGGGGATAGCGCTGCAGCTGGGTCCAGTCCCCTTCGCCGGTTTCCAGGGCGGCGCTGGGGAAGGTGCCCACATAGGTGAGGCCGTCCTTTTCCGACGAGCAGTACACATCGCCGACAATGCCGCTCTCCTCATAGATCGCCGCCGCGCCGGTCTCATCTGAAACTGCCGTCTTGGGTTCGCCGTTCCCATTGGTGTAAGTCAGCGTTGTTTTCGCCTGGGGATAGAGCTGGAACAGATACAGCCGGTCTTTCAGGGTTTCTACGGTGACCTTCAGGCTGTCGTTCATCCCGGTGAGCTTATGGGTGGCGGAAATCGTCACGGTGCCGTCGGAATGTCCGGACAGGCCGAAATCAGTGGTGGGCCGGTAGGAGGTATAGGTAAAATGCTCAATGTTCTCGTACAGCGTATCCTGCTGGTAGTTGACGGAGGCGATGGCGCTTCCGGAGGTGCCATCCGCCTTTTAGAGGCCCATTCGATCTGGTTCGGCCAGTTCGCTCCAGGCATACTCGCCATAGTTCACGGAGACTATGCTTTTCAGGGAATGTCCCGCTTGAGGGCCAGGATCTCCTGCGGCTCCATGTCGGAGATGCGCTTGACATTGAAAGGGTAATGCTGTCTTCGTCTTTTCCGTTCACCCAAATCTTCAGCGCATCCTCGTCGTAGACATACAGCAGGAAGGAATCATAGCTCCAGGTGTTGTCCGCGCCGTTTTGGCCTTTATCGTGACGGTATATACATCCCGATAGCTGGTGGGATCCGGATCTGTGGATTTGTCGGGCATTTTGATCTTGTCCAGCAAATAGCTTCCGGTAAAAGTGCCGCCGCTGCCGGTCCCCGGGTTCTCCACCGATGCGATCTTTTCTGTGCCCTTTGTGACCAACATTTCAAACTGACCCGAATTCGCGGTGTAGCGGTCGAAGTTCTCAATCTTCCAGCTTATGCTCACTGGCCCCTGGGTATCGGTGACATAGTAGCTGTCCAGCTTGTCAAAGGTGACGATCGCCGGTTTTGAATCCAGTGTAATGGTTGCCGTCGCAGGGTACTCTTTACCCTGATAGATGGAAGAGACCTGGATATTATATGTATTATTGCTTGCGCCCGTATAATCATATTTCAGCACGCTGCCGGGAATCACAGCTGGCGGCGGGCTGCTTTGCCGTACCCGTTACGGTGGTTTTGTAAGGCTCGGTCAGCATGCCGCCGGTAACGGTGACGGTAAAAAGTGGTTTCCGCGCTGCCGTTTTTGTCGCACAGGTTGCTGGTCCAATAGACGGTGACCGCCTGGCCGTCGGTGGCCCGGAGCTGGTTGTTGGGGATGGACAGAAACGGAGTAAGCCCCACCCCAAGCTTCAGCGTTTCGGTGTTGACCGTCACCTCTCTGCCCTCTGCGCCGCCGTTTTTGGCCGTCAGGGTGAAGTACACTTCCCCGCCTTGCCGGTGGGCGTGATACTGCCGTCGGCGGCAATTTGGGCGACCGTTTCATCGGAAGAGGACCATACCAGCTGATCCGCACCGGTGAAAGAGAAGCCGTCGCCCTTGAGCTGATAGCTGGCGGCGATTTTCGGGTTGTCCTGCAAATAGATGGTGTGGCTCTCGTCGGCGTACTCATAGTCCGTCGAGCCGTCTGCCTGCTTGAAAGACAGGCTGACTTCCATGTCGCCCGCCGTAATAAATTTTGCCGGTGCCTGATCTGCTGTAGCATACCGGCCCAGAACCACATTGCCGTCCAGGTACAGCTCCGCCACCCGCGTAACGGTCTCACTGTCGGTATTTATCTCCAGGGGAACGCGGGCGGTGAGGTTTTGCCCGGTGACAGTCTCCCCTTGGGCTATAAAGGGATAGAAATTTTTGCCGTCTACAGATACGGTCAGGCTTTGAGTCTGGAAGCCGCTGCCGCCTTCCATCTCTTTCATGTCGGCCGCAAGCCAGGTGGTATAGGCCTCATTGCTGCTGACCGACAAGGATACTTCAAGCGCGGGGTCTGTGTATAGGCTTTCGATTTTCGCGCTCATGCCGGTAAAGGCGGCGGGACGGTATACGGACGGTTCGATTCGGGCGGAAGCCACCAGCTCCTGATTCTTTTGCACCCGGTTTCTAAAAATATCTTCTGCGTGGAACCCAATGATTTTCACGCCTGTGGCATTGTTCACCGGCTGCACAGGATAGAGGAAGGTCATGGTCTTGCCTTTGCTGTCCGTTTCCTGGGCGCTCAGGGTCAGAGGGCCATCCACCGTATCCACCGTAATTTTCGCAGTGCTCCCCATTACTGGTTCGCTGAAAGTCACCACGATCGGAATATCTTCTCCCGGTTGGAAAGGGCCTTCCGGGGCCGAGGCGCTTTCCAGGGAGGGCGGGGTTTGATCGATCAGCCAGTACTTGATGGCGGTTATTCGCTTATACGAAGGGATCATCTGGACCGTGCTGGGAGAGGACCTGTAAAGATTGTAGGCTCTTTGCTCATAGGAGGACCAGTTTCCGCGGACAAGAGTCTTCCGCAAATCCGGAGTGAGCGCCTCAGTTTTGTCGTATGCGAGATCGGCTTTTAACGTATTATTAATGCCTTTTCCGATAAAAAATATCTTCATAATCTTTGTTCATGCTATCTTTATCGTCTATATTCTCACGAAACGCGGCTTCTATCTTGTCCATATCATAGCCTTTTTCGAAATGCAGGCCCAAAAAGGGAATATTTATTTTAGCGTAAAAATAATGAGCCGATCCGTACCCTGTTCCCCAGTAATACGTAGTGTGCCATTTCAAATCACCAGTGTTATTTCCAGTTTCGTCAACATTTTTGCTTGGATCTACCTGCACTCTGACCTTGTCATAAGCGCCGTTTTGTATCAGATATTTGTCAATATCCGAGAGCTTTTCCGGCCCGGAGTGGTATCCATTCGATTGATAAAATGCGTTGACGCCGGAAGGCCCCTTTGTCCATTCCGGATTGTCATAGCTCGCCTGGCGGCTTGTGGGGAAGGTATAGCTGCCATTGACGGCGACGGCTTTCGTAACCGCACCCTCTGTTTTTGCGCCCTTGACATCGCACAGCTGGACGAAAAACATGCCGCTTCCCTCTCGCTCTATTGTCTTATTGTAATTTTTCGATACAGGAATAGTAAGCGATTGTGTCAGTTCCTGTGTGTCAGGCGCAAAGGCCAGGGTTGTGTTCACAGAGGTGTAGTAATCTGTCGGCGCGGTGCCCTGCCAATGTGCGCACTGTAACCGAAACCTCTTGGGGAACCGAATGGTTCAGGGTTACGGTTACATGTACAGCACCGATATACGACTCGACCTCCATACTGACGGCAGCAGTGTGATCCATCCCCGAAGGGAACTGGATCGCTTGCCCCCTCCGGCGCAAGCACATCGCTGCCCTCGCTGTTGATCTGCTCCATCAGGCTGTCCAGACTGTTCAGCTGCTCCTGGCTCCACTGGTGGCCGTCAAAATAGGTCTCCCGCAGATAGGCGATGTACTCCTCGATTTCCAGCATCACTTTCAGGTCGGCCACCGTGACGGGGGTTCCGTCCACATTTACCACCGTGTCGTCGGCCAGCGCGCCATCTTTCACCAGGGCCAACAGCTTGTCCGCCGCGATCTCCCGGCCGCCGCCCGACAGGGCCAGATTCCAGTCCGGCGCCGCCCCGGTTTCTGTCAGCAGGCCATATTGCGCCAAAAAGCCCACGACTTCCAGCACCGCAGCGCTGTCCGCCTTCTTGCCCAGCACCGTCACCACGGGGGCAGCGGGGGACTGGGCGGGGGCGCCGATGCCGAAAGAGCGGCCAAAAGACGCAAGGATGCTGCCGGACTGCTCCGGATCTTCCTTGGGGGCTTCATCCGGGGCCGTCCAGTTGTCCAGCGCCGCGCTCAGCGCAATGGGGGTACCGTTTGGCCGTCCACCTGAAGCTGCCAGTCCGCCGCGGGGACGTTATCCACCAGCAGGCCCAGCTGCTCCATACGGTCCAGCATGGCCTTCAGTTCGACAGGACGCAGGCGCTGCCGTTGACGGTCACATCGCCCTCCGTCATGGTCCGGGCCTCCCCGATGGTCAGGGGGCGGCTTTTTCCTGAATGGTGATGACGCCGCTCCAGTTGGAGAACAGGCCCCCATCCTCATCCAGCAGGCCGTACTCGTCCAGAAGGGCATAGTAGTGCTGTGCCTCATCATCTTGCTGCCGCATAAATTTCTCCAGTGCAGTCAGGATCTCCTGGTTGTGGACGCGGCCGTTTTTCCCACAGGGCGGCAAAAGCCGTGGTGGCAGCATGGTGACCAGCATTGCAGCGGTCAGCAGGCCGGAAGCCAGCCGCTTCCAGATGCGTGTGTGTTTCCAGCTTCGTTTCATCTTCGTTCCTCCCTCTGTAAATCTGCACAGTCCGTTTCTTTGGGCAGAAGGGACGTCCCACGGGGTTCCCCCCGTGGGACATACGTACGCCCTATGTCGATTGCGCCATGCTCTGCCTCTGGCGGATAGGCTCTGCCCATGATAGAGACGCCTGCGCGCATATTTACTGATGGTTTCATCCTATCAAAATCCGCTTGAAATTCAATAGGACATGCGCGAATGGTAGAAAATCGTGTTCGAATGGTAAACAGGGACGGTTGACAAAGGCGTTTTGGACCGGTAGTCTATTGATACAAAGAGATCAAAAACGCTGAAACAGGAGGGGGATGGAGCATGAGGGAGAGGCTGTGCCGCTGGGCTTTGGCGGCGGTGTCGCTGGTCCTGTGCGCCCTGTTTGCCCTGGGTCTGCTGGCCTATACCCAGCCCATGGAGGCGCAGGTCTACGACCTGTCCTTTGTCTGGGAGGGGAGACGCCTCCGGAGGGCTGGGTCTTTTGCCGATAAGGGCTGGACCGTGTTCAGCCAGGAGGGGACGGAAAAGCGGGAGCTGGTTCCGAACGGCGTCGGCGGCTACACCGGTTTGGACTTTCCCGGCCAGACCATTTACTTCTCCCGGGTGCTGGCCGAGCCGCTGGACGCTCCCACACTCCAGATCGCTGCGGCGGACAGCGCCATCGCCGTTTTCCTGGACGATGTGCCGCTGTATGCGGACTTTGACCGGGAAAAGGCGGCCATCGGCGCGCTCCGTCTGCCCACGCTGGACGCTTACCGGACCGAGCCGGTGACCATTTCCCTGCCCATGGACTACCGGGGCAGGACGCTGACCATCGCCCAGGGTACCCTATATTTACGAGGGGTGCCTGCGGCGGAGATCACCGCATATCCGGCGGCAGTGACACTGCTGTGCGGCTACGCCTATGAGAGCGGCCTCATTGCCCAGAGTTTCCGAACCGCCATCCCGGCGGCACTGGCCTACGCGGCGGCGGCGCTCCTGCTGGCGCTGATGGTGTGGCGGGCCTTTCACGACAGGCGGGATCCGGGTTTGCTGTGGGCGGCTCTGGCGTTATTTTTCGTCATGGCAAGAGAAGTGGGAACAGCCCCTTCTTTTATCAGTATTTTGGCCGCACGCAGTTTGACTTTGCCGGTCTGGCCCGTTTCTTTGCGCTGGCCGCTCTGCTGGCTTTTCTGTCCAGCCGGGCGGGAAAGCGGCGGTGGGCGCTGTGGGTACTGACCGGGCTTTACACACTGTCTGTCAGCATCTATCTGGTGATCGAACTGCGCGGCCTGGAGCTGACCAGTGATCTGTTGATTTTCCTGGCGGTCAGCCTGCCTGTTCTGTTGGGCTTTTGCGCCCTGCTGGCCGCGCTGGCGCTGGGCGGTCTCTTCTGGCGAAAAGAAAGCAGGTTCTACCGCCTGTTTTGCCCCATCATGCTGGCTGGCATCCTGCTGTTCGTGGCGGGCGCCGCGCTGGCGCGGCCGCCTCTCTCAGCGGAGTGACGCTCCATTAGCGGCGCTGGCCGGTGATGGCCGCAGCGCTGACCGCTGCCGTCCTCTCGGCGGTGGCGGCGGTCTTATCAGGCGAAGTTGCCCGCCAGACGGAGGCCCGGGCGCTGGCGGAGCGGGAGCGCATGGCTCTTGCCAGCTATGAGAGCCTGCTCCGCCAGCAGCAGGAGATCCTGATGCTGCGCCACGACATGACCAAGCACCTCCGGGTCCTTCAGGGCATGGTGACAGAGCCCCAGGCCGCGGCCTATCTGCATTCCCCTGACCGGGGAGGTGGCCCAGACCCGCACCATGGCAAACACCGGGAACCAAATGATCGACATCCTGCTCAACAGCCGGCTTGCCGCCGCGCAGGACGCTGGAATCGCGGTGGAGCTTCAGCTGACACAGGCTCCGGAACGGCTTGGCCTGTCGGATACGGAGCTGTGCTCTCTCCTGATGAATCTTCTGGATAATGCTGTGGCGGGTGCGCAGGCTCCCGGCGTGGCGAAGCCATACATCAAGCTGGATCTGCATCTCAAAACGGCTTTTTTGTCTTTACGTGTGAAAACGCCGCTGTCTGGGAATGGATGAAGCGGGGAGCATAAAAAGAGCCCATGCAGACGCATGGGCTGGGCAGAAAAATTATTCAGCAGATCGTAACAAGGCACGGCGGCCTGCTCCGCACGGAAACAGGGGATGACTTTTTATCGGGTGATTCTGGCACTTCCCATCAGCGCCTGAGGAGATCCAGCAGCTTTTGCTGGATTTCTGCCATACGCTGGCGGCTGACGGCAGGGTCCCACCGCCCCGGAGCTCCAGCGTTCCCTGGGAGATGCTGCTCACATAGTCCAGATTGACCAGAATCGTCCGGTGGCAGTAAACGAACCATTCCGGGAGCTGGGCTGCCAGCTCTGACAGGCGCATCCGCAGCTCAAGCTGTCCCGTGGGGAGGGAAATGCGGATCCCCCGGCCCCAGGTCTCCGCATAGTGGATGTCCTGCAGGGATACGCGGGTGTGGCCTAGCGGTGGGGGAGCATCAGCTGGTTTCGGCTCTTGAGCTGCCGCCGGGTCTCTTCATAGCAGTGGAGCAGAGCTTCGCGAAGCAGTTCGGATCCAGCGGTTTTGGCAAGTAGCGTTTGGCGTCCACCCGGTAGCCCTGCATGGCCATCTCCCGGTCCGTGGAGATGAATACCACGTTCGGGTGTCCGGATACTTTTTCAGCACGGCGGCCAGCGCCATGCCGTCCAGCTCTCCCATGAGCACGTCCAGCAGCAGAAGGTCAAAATGCCGGCCGGTCTGAATGTCTGAGAGGAGGGTTTGACTGCTCTCATAAGCTGCAATGGAGCAGGGGAGCCCGGCCTTCGCCATGATGCTCTCCGTCAGCTGGATGTTATGCTGCAAATCGGATATCTCATCGTCGCAGATGGCAATTTGATACACAGCGCTCCCCTCTCAAACATTCTGTGTTTTTCTATTATAGCACAGAGGAATGAAAAAATGGAAAGGCTTTCTCGCCATGCTGCGGCAGCTCATTTTAACATGTGCAATGGCGCTGAGATTGTTTTTTCACTTGCATATACAGTGGCTCTATGGTATAATGCATTTACTGTTTTAAGAAAGGCGAGGTGGCTTGATGTCGTCTGTTCGCTAAAATTGGGACAATCAGAATGTGTGCTCATCGATAGTTGGATGGGTTATATTGTTGTACCTTTTTGCGGATGGATTCATCAGGCTGAGTTGTATGCAGACGGTTATGTGCCGCCTGCCGTTTGACGCACGGCTGCTGGAAGAACTGCAGAATTGTTACGCGGATAACCCGTTTTCATGGGTTATCCGTTTTTGTTGTCCTTTTGTTTGTAAACTTATCCAATGAAGTCGAAAGGATCCGATTTATTATGACGGAAACAAGGAAATGGAAACAATTTTTAATCGTTGCGTTGGGACAGGCCGTGTCACTGCTGGGCAGCCACGGCGTCAATTCGCGTTGATCTGGTGGCTGGCGGAACAGACTGCTTCGCCTTTGATGCTGGGCGCCTCCGGCCTTGCGTGGCCTATCTGCCCATGACGCTGCTCAGTCCTGTTGCCGGAATCGCGGCAGACCGATTCAATCGGAAATTCATCTGTATATTTTCCGATCTGGCCATGGGCTTTTGTGCTCTGATGTATGCAGTGCTGCTGTGCTGGTTTGATCTTCCGGTGTGGACGGTGTTTTTCCTGCTGTGCACCCGGGGCGCCGGCAGCGCTTTCCAGCAGCCGGCCATCCAGTCCATTCTTCCTCAGCTGGTTCCGGCAGAGGAACTGGTGCGGACCAACGGCTGGATGCAGCTGATAAATGCCGGCTCTTTTCTCATCGGCCCTATTATCGGTGCGGCGCTCTATGCGGCCTTCCCGCTGCCGGTGGTGCTGATGAGCGATGTGGTGGGGCGGGACTGGCCAGCCTTGCCCTGGCTGCGGTAAAGATCCCGCGGGTTGGAGAAGCGGCAGAGGGGGGCAGAAGAGCGCGGCGGCACAGTTCAGGGAAGGGCTGCAGGTCTTTCGGGAGGATTCGCGGCTGTTCCGTTTGGTGCTGGCCCAGGCCCTGTGTATGTTTTTCTACGGCCCGCTGTCCTCTTTTTATCCCCTGATGACCAGTAATTATTTTAACCTGCCCCGCCCTGTACGGAGGCGCTGCGGAGCTGTCTTTTTGCTGCGGGGATGATTTTGTCCTCGCTGCTGTTTTCAAGCGTTTGGAAAGTCCGGCGGAATATCGGCGTTTCGTATGCGGGCCTGTTCGGTATGGGCTTTGGTGCGGCGCTGTGCGGTGTTCTCCCGCCGTGCTATGGGGGCTGGTTCGTATTCGCGCTTGGCTGTGCCCTGCTGGGCGGCGGGCAATGTCCATCTTGTCCCGTTGACGGCTTACATCCAGAAGAGTGTGGCTCCCGAGAAAAATGGGCAGGGCGTTCTCTGTACTGACCCTGATTTCATCGGTAACCATGCCGGTGGGGCTGCTCATCAGCAGTCCAATCGCGGAAACGGCGGGCGTGGCAGTGTGGTTTCTGCTCTCCGGCATTGCCATAATGGCTTTAGCGGCGGGTGTGTTTTATTGGATTCCTGGAAGAAAGGAGGAGAAAAAGGTATGATTCGTATGCTACAGCCCCAGGATACCAGGCGTGTCATGCAGCTTTGGCTGAGGGCAATCTGGATGCCCATGCTTTTTGTGCCAGGAATTACTGGTGCGAAAAGGTTTCCATGGTGCGTGAGCTGCTTTTGCAGGCAAGCAGAATCTATGTATATGAACAAAACGGTGAGATACAGGGCTTTGTGGGACTGCAGGGGATATGATTGCGGGGATTTTTGTGGATCGGCTGCACCGCTCCGGGGATTGGAAACAGCTCTGGATCATGTGAAACACCTTCATCGGTTCTTTTTGCTGAGCGTTTACCGGAAAAATTTATCTGCTGCGGCGTTTTTATAACCGGGAGGGATTTTCTGCGATAGAGGAAGGAATGGATGAAGACACCGGAAATGGAGCATACCATGCGATGGGCGGCGGGAAAAGGAAACTCTGCAGCGGGCGGCAGTGACGCTGCTCCGTCTGCGGGAGCATCCGGGCTGGCCAGCTGCGCGGCTTTGTGGTTCAGCGCCAAATGGGATATCCTGCGCAGGCATACCGGGAGAGCATCCGGCAGTGTGCGGCGGGCAAAGAGAGCGTGCCGCAGTGGTATGTCGTGCAGAACGAAAACCGGGAGATTGTAGCCGGAGCCGGTGTGATTGAGAACGACTTTCACGACCGAAACGATCTGGCGCCGAATGTGTGCCCTTTTTGTGGAAGAAGCGTACCGCGGGCGGGGATTGCCCGCAGTGTGCTGGACGCGATCCGGCAGGATTTGAGCGGGATGGGAATCCGGAAACTGTACCTGGTCACAGATCACACGGAATTTTATGAAAAATGCGGATGGAAGTTCCGGACTCTGGTAATCGGCGGCGACGGTTTGCCGGAACGGTTGTATGAATCCGGGGATGGAAAAAGCGCTGTAACCGACTCCGGGGCGGGCGGAATCAATAATATTCTGAGGGTAAAATGCAGTTTTTCGTATAGGCGGGCGCTTCGACGGTACAATAACCGTATCTGTATGCCGTTATGAGAAAACAGCCTGAGCGGCTCAGTACCGTGCACATTCGACGCTATGCCCTGTATCTGCGGGAGCAGGAGCGTGCCCGGCCACCATTCAAAAATACCTCCATGACCTGCACGTTTTTGGAATATCTGGATGGCCGCCCCTCACAAAAGCCGTGCTGATCGGCGGGAAAAGGAACTCACGGCCAACCACGCTCCGGCCAGCGTTAACTCTATGCTGGCTGCGGTGGGGGTTTCTCCGCTTTATGGGGTGGGAGGAACTGCGTGTAAAGCCCCTGAAAGATTCAGCGCTCTCCTTTCTGTGACGAGGAACAGGGAACTGACCCGCGCCGAAGTATGCCCGGCAGGAGGATACAGCACTGCCCAGGGCGGCATGGCGATTCGGAAATACGTGGACTATGATGCAATTTCCCGGTACGCGCTGGGGCTATGGACTGGGCCAATGCCGCAGGAATTCTGAACGGTACCAGTGCCACCACGCTGGCGCCCCAGGGGCAGGCTGCGCGGGCGCAGGCTGCAGCCATGCTGACGCGCCTGTGCCAGACGGCGATGCAGGAAGTTTGAGTGTTCTGTTCTTGTACCGTCGCGGAACATTCTGCTTTGAACACAACGCTTTGTGAACAACCTTATCATGCGGTGCGCCCCACAATGGTCATTCCGACCACTGTGGGGCGCGCTGTTTTTGTCCCTTGCTGCCGCTGTGCAGTTCCCGGCCTGCGGTATTTCGAATCTTCCGAGCCAGTATAGAATAAATACGTTTTATAAATTTTAGTTCTTATTTTATAGGTAAAACACACGCCGGCGCAGTGGGAGGGGCAGATACTGAAGGATGGATCGGGAAATAAAACAAACAGTGTGATGGTATCTATGCGCTTTGTACAAAACGAATGCTGGAAATTTTATGAAATGGCGCTTGCGCGGATCTGGTTTATCCGGTATGATGAAAACATAAAACAAATTTTTATTTTTGTTATTTAATTGGAAAGGAAGGGAGCGTGCCATATGCCGCGCAAAGCTTATTCAGAACAGGGCGGAGCGGATCCGGGAAGCACTGCTGGCCGCTGCTCTGCAGCACATTGCCGCGCATGGACTGAAACATGCCAGCGTGGAGACCATCTGTGCAGCAGTTGGTATTTCCAAAACGTTTTTCTACTCCTTTTTTCCCTCGAAAGAAGCGCTGGTGCTGCAGGCGTTGTCTTACCAGCAGCCAAAATTGCTGGCCTTCGCCCGGACGCTTATGAGCGACCCGAAGTTGAGCTGGCGGGAAGGTTTGGAAACCTTCCTGCGCCGCTGCTGTTATAGCAGCAGCGGCATAGCTGTGTTGTCTGCTGAAGAGGAACAGATGGTGTTCCGGCGCTTGTCGCCGGAGGAATACCAGGCGTTCCAGCGTAGCCAGCTGATCCTGTTTGGCGAACTGCTGGCTGTATTCGGTATCCCGGTGGCGACGATTGATCCAAGGTTGTTCGGCAACCTGGCTCTGGCCATGATTATGGTGCGCAAGGCTATGCCGGAAGGCCTGCCCTTTCTCTTTCCGGAAATGGCGGATGAAATGGTGTCTTTTCAGATCGGTGCGCTGGCCGATGCGCTGGAGCGAGCCAGGGACGCAAAGCCTCCACACGGGGAAAATCGTCCTGAAACAGAAAACGAACCCTGAGTGGGGTTGTACCCGACGGAACGTCTGCAGCTCGGACAATTATATCATGAAACGGAATTCAAAGGAGGAACTTGTTATGACATTAATGGAACAATGCCAGATCTGGAACGACAACGATGAATACCAGAAAATCGTTGACGCCATCGAGGTTCTGCCAGAGGAGGAGCGCACGCCGGAACTGTGCAGCGAGCTGGCCCGCGCGTACAACAATCTGGCGGATCCCGGTACGGCGGAGGGACGGGCACAGCTGCGGCGCGCCTTGGATCTGCTGCGGCCCATGAGGAAACGCTCAAAGACGATCACTGCTGGAACTTCCGCACGGCCTATGCCTATTACTATCTGGACCAGGAAGGGCCGGCGCTGCCGTATTTTGAACGGGCGCTGGAGAAGCGGCCCGGCGACGAAGATACGCAGTATTTTATTGATGCGTGCCGCCGCGGCCTGGCCCTGCCCAGGTTCCAGCGGAATTTCCGTGAACGGACGCAGGAGGCATGGGAGGCGTTTGTTCAGGGCGAGGCGGAACTGCGCGGCCTGATGGATCAGGAAGACCGGGACGCCGTGGCAGAGGAACTCATTGCCAAATGCGATGCAATTTTGCACCTGGCGTTTGAAACCATCGCTTTTGAGATGGGTTATAACGGCGAAAATACGAACTGATCCTCACACCTGAGGGCGACCGGACCAGGCTGTTTGAGCTGGTGTATTTCCAGCGTCATGCGCCGGCGGACGTCCGGAAACAGTGGAATATTCTGGTGGGCCGACAGAAAACAGCAGGGTTTGCGCTGCGGATCGACGACTGGGAGATTGAGGCGCAGGACGTGCAGGGTGTGGGTAGAAGCGCAGGGAGAGGAAACCGCGGCCCTGACGCTGTACTGCGAAAAAAGCTGCTCCGCTGCTGCGGGAAGAGGAAAAGAAAGTCTGGTGGATGCTGTCCACCCTGACAGATCAGGTGCTGGGCGAGATCCCTGCCATGGCGCTGATCGATGGCTTTGATGTGTTGGATGCGCCCCGAGATGGAGTGTCTGTATCCCTGGAAGAGCTGCCTCAGAAACTGGCGGATATGGGAATGCGGACCGACTGGGATGCCGCGGCCTATCTGGAAAATCACTATACGGCATATGAACTGGAACCGAATCAGGATGTGGATGCCGATTGGCGCATGGATGTGTTTGCTGGCTCCACCTGCTGCCCGGCGCTGGTCAGCGGTTACCTGAGCAATCAAAGCGAGACGATGGATGCTTTCCACCAAAACGGCGCGGTGCCGGGGTTCTTCTGCTATCCGGTGGATGGGTTCACCGGCGCAGAGCAGGGGCAAAAGTTCTGCTCGATTTCCGCGATGCCCTGGAAGAAGCGGTGCGGAAGGCGGCCGGAGAAGATGCTGTTACCTTTGTGGGTGGTGCGTCGGGTCTGCGCTGTGGTTATCTGGACTTTATCGCTTGGGATTTGCCGGCCGTGCTGAACGCCGCGGCAGAATTTTTGGAAAACGAGCCCCCGTAGCCTGGGCGGGCATCACACGTTCCGCCGGGATGTAGGTACCGTGCGGCTGATCAATCGCGAAAACGATGCGCCGGTGGTGGATGAACAGACTGGTTCGCTGCTCTCACAGGAGGATATCGCTGCGCTGGCAGCCTTTGAAGAGGGCAGCAGCGGATACTTCGGCCGGATGTGGTCGTATTTGAACGATTTTATCAGTACTGGCGTGGCAGAAGGGCGCTTTACGCAGCAGCAGGCCCGGGAGGACCTTCAGATTGCCTTGTGGTACGCCTATGCCTGGAATAATCTTGACGAATATGATTCTTACTATAAGGCGGCCCAGTGGATGCCGGCTTCGGAGAAAAACGCGCAGGGCTGCGGCACATGGTATTATCGTTATTCTGTGGCGCTGATGTACTGCGGACGGCTGGAAGAGGCATGGCAATATGCCGAGACGGGCGCACAGGAGGAACCGGACTATCCCTGGATCTGGCTGCAGGTAGCGAAACTGCGCAGCCACTTTGGAAATCGGGAGGGCGCTTTGGAGGCTGTGCGGCGCGGCTTGGCGCTGGAGCCGGGCGACCATGAATTCCAGACGCTGGGCCGGGAGATCGAGGCGGGTGCACCTCTGGAAACGATGGAATATCATTGGATTGATCCGGACTGCGACCAGGCGCTGCAGGACGGTTTGGACGAAGGGGCAGACGACAAACGGCGGGCGATTTCCTGTATCGTGCTTGATCCGGAGAGCCTGAAGTGGGTCAAGAGCTGCTTCAGCCGACGGATTGGGTTGCGGATGCGCCCCTACTGCGGAGTTTTCATATGCCGGTTCAGGATCAGCGCGTGGAAGTGGTGTTCCTGATGAATGAGGCGGGGCTTTCCAAGCTGAACACACATGGCTGGAAGAGCAGAAAGCCCGGCTGGAGGCGGGCAGTGGCTGACCCATACGCGGGAGGATGGCAGAACCGGCGCGCTGGAAGCGGTGATGATCGGCCTGGACTATCGGATTGGACTGCTTTACCGTCTGGAAAAGGACGGGACGCGGTTCCAAATTTTCCTGCAACCGGATGGTACTGCGGCGGAACATGCCATTTGGGAAGAGGAGCCTCCGGAGGCGGGCGGAGAAAAAACGTCTGCAGCGCAGCAGGAGGATGACGATGACCGGACCGGTTCCTTTGTTGGCTTTGTGCTGCTGCAGCAGGCACAGTGGAGCAGGGAACAGCTGATCGGCGATCTGAAAACAGAATGGGGCATCGATGCTGCCGAAGATAAAGCGGAAGAACCGGAGGGCAGCGACGATGTGATGGTCTTTCCGTGGAAGATATGATGGTGGCGGTCAGCCTGATGCCGGCTCCGGTGCCGGATCATGAAGCGGAGGCCAACGCCGGGAATAACTATATGTGGCCGGAAGCGGTGGAAGCAGCCAGAGCGCATCAGGGCCACCTTATGGTGGCGGTACTGGGGAAGAATGCAGACCTGTTTGAGCGGGGCAAGCTGTTTGTCAAAGTGATGGCCTGCTGCTGCAGGCAGCAATACGCCAGCGGCGTATACACCAGCGGTACCGTGTTTGAGCCGCGGTTTTACCAGTCCTTTGCCGAGATGATGAAAGAGGACGAGCTGCCCATTTTCAACTGGATCTGGTTTGGTCTGTATCGCACCGAACAGGGTGTGTGCAGTTATACCTACGGCATGGATGTGTTTGGGAAAGAGGAAATGGAGGTGCTCGATGCTGCCGCCCAGCCTTCTGAGGTGCGCGATTTTCTTGCCAGTCTGGTGTCCTATGTGCTGGGGTGCGATGTGACGCTGCAGGACGGTGAGACCATCGGGTTTTCGCCGGAGGACAAGCATTCGATCACCCGCGGGCCCGGCGTGTCGCTGCCGGGAACCACTTTGAAAATCAGCTACGAAGCGATGGAAGAATGAACAGGTATTGCGGCGGGAACGCGGGGCGTCTGCAGCGCTGCCCCTGCGCTGCTGCAGAATGGGAAAGGAGCGTGAGGCAATGTTGCCCGAAGTGTACAGTGAAGAAGAAAGAAAAGCGGTGGAGGAGCATATCGAGGCATGTTTTGGGGCCTTTGAAACGGTGCTGCATGAGGTGGTATCGCCGGACATCCATGTGGACGTCTGCGTGATTCCGCCGGCGAAAGACCGGAACTATTACACCCTGGTGACTATGGGGATGGGCGCCCATCGGATGAACGTGCCGGCGGAACTGGCGGAATATAAGCTGGAACGGGCGGAACTGGCGATTGCGCTGCCTGCGGACTGGAAAGTGGATCAGGAAGCTTTCCGGGACGAGCGATGGTACTGGCCGGTTCGGCTGCTCAAAACCCTGGCCCGTCTGCCAGGCGAGTGTCACCTGGCTGGGCTGGGGGCATACGGTAGACAATCAGGAGCCGTTTGCGCAGAATACGGAGTTATGTGCATCTATGCTCATCGCGCCGCAGCATGTGAAGGAGGGCGGCGAGGGTGTGCCCTGCCCGGCGGCGGGGAAGTCAATTTTATCAGCTGCTTCCCCTGTATCGGGAGGAAATGGAGTTTAAACAGGCCTATGATGCCGAAGCGCTGCTGGATGAGATGGCCGGCGTGAGTTTTGTGGTGCAGCCGGATCGGGCCGACGCGTTTTCCGCCGGTGTGTCAGAGGAGGAATACCAGGCGCTGCTTATGGACGACGCTGCATGGCATTTGGAGGATCTGCGCGAAAAGCATCTGCCGGTGGAAGAAATTACAGCCTATAACCATCTGGCCATATATCTGCGTTGGTGTATGGAGCATCAGCTGATGGGCGAGGTGTTTTTGGAGCGGTATCCGGACGTGACAGCCCGGCTTCAGGCAGATCCGGAACACACCGATTTGCGCCCCTTCCTCCGCGATGAACTGGATGGGAAGCTGCTGCGGGTTTACTTTAATGATCCGGGCGAGGCGTTTTCGCACTATTATTACGGTAGCGGCGACGCGCCCTATTTCCCTTCGGATATTGACGATTACGCACTGCATTATTTCGGTGCGGAGCGTTATCATTCCGATGAATTCCAGGACGAGGCGTATCTGTTTATTCCCTTTGACGAAGCGTACTATCAGGCCATGGCGGAGCGGATAAACCAGCGCTGGGAGGCATGGCAGCATCAGGGGGCGGACACTGCGGACGAAGAGTCTGAACCTTCCGCGCTGGCGAAAGCTATGATGGAATATCTCGAGTATGAGTGCCAGTATTTTCCGCCCATGCTGGACGACGACCCCATTATTGCCGCGCTGAGCTATGCCCGGCGGCGCGGACTGCGGGAGGATTTGTCCCCATGCTGATCGCGGTGGATGAAACGCTGTGGGAGTGTCTGGTCATGAACTCCGGGGAGCGTCAGGATGAGACGCAAGACGATACCTTTGACTTCGACTGCGTGACGCAGTACCGCAGGGCGATTCTGTCACAACCGGTGAAAACGGTCGAATGGTTTTGGAGCGCCGGTGCGGCGAACGCAGAAGCGAAGCGGAGGACGATGCGATGGACTGGGATACGGAGGTGCTGGGCGAAATGGCTGGCGGTGGGGTAAATGACCGCTTCCTGGGCTATTGGGACTACGAAACCCGGAAAACCATGCCCCTGATATTGGCGCATATCCCGGTCAAGCATCCGTGGGAAGTGTTTGCCTATCTGCCCTTTGGCGGCTGGAATGAATGTCCTGACACAGATGAGTTGATGGCGGTGACGAAATACTGGTTTGAGCAGTACGGCGCAGTGCCGGCGGTGATGACGCATGATGTGCTGGAATTCGATCTTCCGGCGCCTGTTCCGCAGGAGCGGGCCATGGAAGTGGCGCAGGAGCAGTATGCGTTTTGCCCGGATGTGGTGGACCAAGGCGGGAGGATGCCACGGTGGGCGCCCTGGCGGATACGCTGCGGCAGTCGGACAAGTGGTATTTCTGGTGGGATTGACAACCGGCGTACAGCGGCTGAAACGACGGAGGAGCAGCAGAGAAAGGAATCGTGGAAATGGGACTTGACATTTACGCCGGAACACTGACCCGATATTATGCGCACAACTGGGAAAACGGTGGTGCAGCAGTGGGCAGAGAAAAACGGCTGGGGCTTTCAGCGCGTTACGCCGGAAGGAGATGCGATTGCGCAGGAGGAAGAGCTGACGCCCACTGAGATTCAGAAGGCGATAGAGCACTGGCGCGACGGAATTCTCGAAGCCCTCGTCACGGAGGGCCAGCCGCCGTTTCCGGCCTGGACGGAAGATAACGAAACGCCCTATTATACCGACAAACCGGATTGGGATGCATTTGAAGCGCTGCTGCTGTTCGGCGCCTGTCGGATTTATGACATGCCGGTGCCGGAGCAGTTTCCCAAACACGGGCAGTTTGAGCAGTTTGAAGCGGCCGGGCGCATGCAGGCGGATGAGAACATGAATTGGTCCCCTTTTCACGGGGGCCGTCTGGTGGCTGCCGCTGGAGGAGTGCTTTGTGTTCCGCGCACCGCTGCCCACCGGCGACGAAGCGGTGCTCGGCACGGCCGGGACGCTGCTGGCGGAGCTGAAGCGTATCAACGAGTTGTCCTGGCAGGCGGATGAGAAGGAGATCTGCGCCTGGAGCCGCACAGAGGGGTATCCGGCAGAGGCAGAGGTGGGGCAGGGCGGTGTGCTCACCAAACAGAATATCCCGGCGCACACGCGCTTTGATACGGAGTCTCTGGCAAAATTTGCGTTTTCGATCTTATATCAGGCGGCGCGCTTTTCCCTGGCGCAGCGGGTGCCGGTGCTCCTGGATTATTGAGGAGGCGGAACAATGGGCTTTGATGTGAGTTTTCACCCCATTTCCCCGCAGAAATGGACATGTGGTATTTTACGCCGCTGGAATGGGTGCGGCAGGGGCAGAAGGACAAAGTACTGGATCTGGCGGAGCAGTATGGCATGGAAGCGTTTTATGCGCAGAAGTATCTCAGTGTGCTGCAGGCGGGTGCCGCTGTGGAGGAACAGGAGCTGTTTGACAAAAGCCACGGCTTCTACCTGGCGGTGGTGCAGGGCTTTTTCCTAACGTATTATTACACTCGGGGCAGCGCCTTTTCCTTTCTCATTGAAGAAAAGCCGGTCTATCGGCGCTATACCACGCCCTGGTGCGGCGTGACGCCCCCGCGCGTTTCCCAATCCGGCGGAAAACGGCATTGTGGAAAACTACTGTGCCGGCGTTTATCTTGCTCCAGCGCAGGTTGTGCAGCTGCTGGAGGATTTGGAGCGCGATCCCCAAGGTGCGTTCGGATCTGGAACGGCAATGGTGCGGAGACCAGCTGCCAGTGCTGGTAAAAGCGCTGCAGGCGGCCCGGGAACAGGAACGCGGGGCTGTTGGAGGCCACGGAAGTTGTGGAGCCGAACCCTATTTCGCCCAATGAAAGCTGCAGTTATTCCAATCTGTTCCACTGCGATAAAGACGGGGGTGTATCTGTTTCTTGACACGGCCCTGAAACAGCTTGTCCAGGCGATGGAGGAATCGAAATGAACGCTGAAACAGGATTTTCTCAGGAGGGATTTGATGCCGTTTCCCGTGCGCTCGAGAGGCTCTATTCCGGCCAGGAAGGTATTTTTACCGTACGGTGATCCCTTATGCTCTGGGAGGCAAGGACCCGCTGGACGGCATAGAGGTTTGGAAAGCGAACATGGCGTCCCCACTGGCACTATGTCACTTACGGGTTTACAGAGCTTTACGAAAAAGAGAGCGACATTTCTCAGGAGAGCGGTTACGGGTTTGAACTGACCTTCCGTCTGAAGCGGGGGAGCGGAAGAGCAGCCGCCGGCCTGGCCGGTAGAACCTGCTGCAGAACCTGGCCCGGTATGTGTTTTCTACCGGCAATGGTTTTGGGCCGGGCCATCATATGAGCTGCAATGGTCCGATTGCTCTGGATACCGACACGAAATTGACGGCACTGGGCTTTCGCGTGGACCCGGAACTGGGAGAGCTGGACACGCCCAACGGCCATATGCGCTTTTTGCAGGCCGTGGCTCTCACCGGCGACGAGATGGAGGCCATGATGTGCTGGGATGGGCAGCGTTTTCTGGAGGAGCTGGAGCGCTGCATTCCGTTGTGTCTTACCGATCTGAAGCGCGTTTCGCAGATGGGGCAGGCGGCGTTTTCCGAAGCCTGGAAGGCTGGTGTGGAGCGGGATGGATCATCCGTTGGCGTTCTTTATCTGGACGAGGTGGAAGCGCAGCTGGAGGACGGCTGCGGGTACCTTCGTCTGGGAGCCGGCCGTGCTCCGCTTCTGGCCCGCATGCTTCGGGCGCGGGTGGGAAAGGGGCGGGATCTGTGTCTGTACGGCCGGGACAGCACAGTCCGCTTTCGTTCCGGTGTGCGGCCGGTGCTGGCGTGGGAAGACGGTATCCTGACTGTGACACTGGATGAGGCAGCAATGGAGGAACTGTGTACGGTGCTCCCATTCCATGCGGGGAAATATCCCTTGTCCGCTGTGCCGCTAAGCATTGTGTTGATTCCTACGCGGATCACCGATGCGGAGGGACATGTGCTGGAAGTAATTGAATAAAGAGGAAAAGCCGATGGATCCGGCGTTTCTGGACCGACTGGCACTTTCGTATGGGCTATACGCTGTACCGGCTGAGTCGGGAGAAAGAGGCGCTGCCGTATTTTCACAGGGTGCTGAATCTGATCCCAGACGGCGCGCAGACGAAAAAATTTTTTTCGCCGGACTGCATGCGCAGCACTGCTGCGCCGTGGAGGGAAATACGGCGAAGCGGACAGAAAAACATGGTATTGTTGGCCAATATCTGGTATAATAACAACAGGAAGCAAAGCGTGGAAAGAACCGGAGGGAACGGTGCGCCGGTTCGGTGCCTGAAGGGAACCGGCGGCCGGGAGAGGAAGCATGCCCGGACAGCGCAGAGATGTGAAAGGAGGAGTTCCATGAAAGTTGTTATCGTCGGCGGCGTGGCGGGCGGAGCCACCGCGGCAGCCCGAATCCGTCGCCTGGATGAATATGCGGAGATTGTGGTGTTTGAGCGAACAGGATATGTGTCCTATGCCAATTGCGGCCTGCCCTATTATATCGGTGGTGTAATTGCCGATCCGGCGGAGCTAACGCTGCAGACGCCAGAGCGTTTTCGTGCGCGCTTCGGCATTGACGTGCGGGTGCGCCACGAGGTCACCGCGATTTATCCGGAACGGAAAGCCGTTCGTGTGCAGAATTTGGATACCGGCACCGTGTTTGAAGAACATTACGACAAGCTGCTGCTCTCACCAGGGGCGCAGCCCACGCAGCCTGAGCTGCCCGGCGTGGAAGCGGAGCGGGTGTTCACGTTGCGCACCGTGGAAGATACGCTACGTATCCGCGCGTTTGTAGAGCGGGAGAAGCCGCGCTCCGCGATTTTGGCGGGCGGCGGATTCATCAGCCTGGAGTTGGCGGAAAACCTGCGGGAACTGGGCGTCGATGTGACCATCGTTCAGCGTCCGGCGCAGTTGCTCAATCCGCTGGATCCTGAGATGGCCAGCTTTATTCATGCCGAAATGCGCCGCAGGGGCGTCCGGCTGATGCTCGGGCATTCCGTGACTGGGTTCCAGGAGGAACACGGCGGCGTGCAGGTGCTTTTAAAAGGAGAACCTTCCCTGCGGGCTGACATGGTGGTACTGGCCATCGGCGTGACATCGGATACACGGCTGGCCCGGGAAGCAGGGCTGGCGCTGGGCCGAAAGGGCAGCATTGCAGTCAACGAACGCATGGAGACCTCGGCCAAAGATGTTTACGCCGTGGGTGACGCGGTAGAAATCTGGCATACGGTCACCGGGCAGAAAACGCTGCTGTCTCTGGCAGGTCCGGCCAATAAGCAGGGACGCATTGCGGCGGACAATATATGCGGCGGCAGCAGCGTCTACCGCGGTGCGCAGGGTTCCTTTGTACTCAAGCTGTTTGACCTGACTGCGGCGGCGACGGGTATCAATGAGCAAACGGCGCGGGAGGCCGGCATCGGGTGTGATAAAATCTATCTCTCCCCCCTCCAGCCACGCGGGGTATTATCCCGGCGGCCAGGCCATGACCATAAAGGTTGTTTTTGAAACAGGAACGTTCCGTCTGCTGGGCGCGCAGATCGTGGGTAGAGAAGGGGTGGACAAGCGCATCGATGTGCTGGCTGCCGCCATCCGCGCAGGCATGACCGGGCCGGAGCTGAGCGAGCTGGATCTGGCGTACGCGCCGCCTTATTCATCGGCTAAAGATCCGGTAAATATGGCCGGCTTTATGATGGAAAATCTGGCCGGTGGGCTGCTGCAGCAGTTCCACTGGGACATGATCGACACCCTTCCCAGGGATGGCAGCATTACGCTGTTAGACACCCGGACGGCAGAGGAATACGGCTCCGGCCACGCCAGGGGCTTTGTCAATATTCCGCTGGACGAGCTGCGGGGGCGGCTGACAGAGCTGTGCGCCGGCAAGCCTGTGTATGTGATGTGCCAAAGCGGCCTGCGCAGCTATCTTGCCTGCCGCATGTTGGCGCAGCGGGGCTTTCCTGCTTCAATTTCTCCGGCGGCTACCGGCTGTACGCATCGGTTAAAGAAGAGCAGGCGGCGGCGGAGCAGACGCTGCCTTGCGGCATGAACCGGACGTGCGTGTAATCCGGCGGAAAAAAGCTGCTTTGCAGGGGTATACTAAAAAACAGAGCACGGTGCTGCAGTTGTGATGCCTGCGTTTTTGGCGGTACGGCTGGGAACTGCGGTGGAATAGGGTATAGGCGCACAAACAGAAGAACAGAGGAGGCAGTTCAATGGAACATATTTACGATATGGTTATTATCGGCGGCGGCCCAGGCGGGTACACCGCTGCGCTGTACGGTGCCCGGTCTGGGTTGGATACACTGATTTTGGAAAGGCTCTCCGCCGGCGGGCAGATGGCGCTGACCGATCAGATTGATAACTATCCGGGATTTGAGGACGGAATCGACGGTTTTTCCCTGGGTGAAAAAATGCTGCGCGGCGCAGAGCGGTTCGGTGCGCAGACAAAGATGGCGGAGGTGCGTGCCGTCCGGCTGAACGGCGCGGTGAAAAGATTGAAACCGCCGGCGGCACGCTGTATGGACGCACGGTGATCCTTGCCACCGGTGCGACGCCCCGGGCGCTGGGCGTTGCGGGAGAACAGGAGCTGATCGGCCGCGGCGTCAGTTACTGCGCTTCCTGCGACGGCATGTTTTACCGGGGCAAGACGGTGGTGATCGTCGGCGGCGGAAACACCGCAGCGGCAGACGCCATCCTGCTCTCGCGCATTTGCGAGAAGGTGTTCGTTGTGCACCGGCGCGATACCCTGCGCGCCACAAAATCTATCATGAGCCGTTGATGAAGGCTGAGAACATTGCGTTTTGCTGGAACAGCACGGTGAGCGAACTGCTCCACGGGGACAAGCTGACTGGCGTGAAGGTGCGTAATATCCAGACCGGCGAGGAAACGGAAATTTCCTGCGACGGCCTGTTTGTGTGCATTGGCCGGGAGCCGGCGTCGGAATTGGTCAAGGTCAGCTGGAACTGGACGGTGCGGGTTATATCGTAGCCGACGAGTCTACCCGAACCAGCCTGCCCGGCGTGTATGCCGTGGGCGATGTGCGCACAAAGGCGTTCCGGCAGGTGGTCACCGCTGTGGGCGACGGCGCTACGGCAGCCTACTACGCGGACGAATATCTGACCGAGACCAAGCAGGCACAGGAGGACGGCGCGCTTGATCGTTGAACTGCTGCTGAGCGATGCAGGAAAACTGCTGGCCGGAGTTATGCTTCCGCTGTTGGGTACAACGCTGGGAGCGGGGACCGTGTTTTTTTGAAGAGGAGCTTCAGCCGGCGGTGCAGAAAACCTTACTGGGCTTTGCCGCCGGTGTGATGGTCGCGGCCTCTGTATGGTCGCTGCTGATCCCGGCCATTGATATGGCCGAAGCGTCCGGCGTTGTCGCGTGGGTGCCGGCTGTGGCCGGTTTTCTGAGCGGTGTGGGTTTCCTCCTTCTGCTGGACACCTTTGTGCCCCATCTTCACCTGGATACGGAGCGCCCGGAGGGAAAAAGCCTGCGGCTTGGGCAAATCTTCGATGCTGATGTTGGCGGTTACGCTGCATAATATCCGGAGGGGATGGCGGTGGGTGTAGTGCTGGCCGGCATGCTGTCGGGTGGTGCGATCAGCGCCGCTGCGGCATTTACACTGGCGCTCGGTATCGCCATTCAAAACTTTCCGGAGGAGCTGTCATTTCCATGCCTCTGGTGGGATCCGGGCTAAAGCCGGCGTAAAAAGCTTTTTGGGTATGGCTTTTTGTCCGGAGTGAAGTGGAACCGCTGGGGGCAGCGGCTACCATCCTTCTTACCGCCTGGATCACGCCCATCCTTCCGTATATCCTCGCCTTTGCCGCCGGCGCCATGATCTATGTGGTTGTGGAAGAGCTGATTCCGGAGGCTCAGGCGGGCGATCATTCCAATGTAGGCACCATCGGTGCGGCGCTGGGCTTTGCGCTGATGATGCTGCTGGATGTGGCTTTGGGATAAAGCGCGCTGCGCAAACGAAAACAACCTCGGTGGCTATTCATGCACCGAGGTTGTTTTATCTGTTTCAGAATGCGTGCCGCCGCCGCTCGGCCAGGAATTTGTCATACAGGCCGAAAGAAGAAAATAAACAGCACGATCACCGGCAGGATATAGGTGAGATAAGGCCGCGCCCAATTGGGCATTTTCAGGCCTGTTCCGGTGTTGGCTTCTTTTGGAACTTGTCCCAGCCCCAGCCGTAACGGCTGACGCAGAACAGCAGATATACCAGTGAGCCCAAAGGCAGGAACAGGTTGCTGACGAGGAAATCCTCCAGATCCATAATGGTGCCGCCGAATACGGCGAAACCGTCCCAGCTCCATAGATTGTAGCCCAGTATGCAGGGCATCGACAGGAGAATAATCAGCACCAGATTGAAAACCCGATTTTGCGGCGGCTGCAGCCGGTCAGTTCCATACCGCAGCAGATGATGTTTTTCAAATACGGCGAACACTGTGGACAGAGCCGCAAAAGCCATAAACAGGAAGAAGAGGCTTCCCCAGAAGCGTCCCATGAACATATTGGCAAAAATGTTGGGCAGCGTGATAAAAATCAGGTTGGGACCGGAGGTCTGATCTACATGATAGGTGAAACAGGCCGGAAAAATGATCAGCCCCTGCAGTGATGGCGACAAAGGTGTCCAGCACGACCACGCGGGCAGATTCACCCAGCAGGGAGTGCTCTTTGCCAATATAGCTGCCGAAAATTGCCATGGCGCCGATACCAAGGCTCAGCGTGAAAAAGCCTGGTTCATGGCGCTCACCAGCGTACTGATTGCCGACTTCCTGCATCCGTGCAAAAGTCCGGCAGCAGATGAAAGAAAGCCCCTCTTTGGCACCGGGCAGGAAAAAGCTGTTGATCGCCAGGATCACCATAATGGCCAACAGCGCCAGCATCATGATCTTGGTGATTCGTTCCAGGCCGCTCTGCAGGCCTCGGATGCGACCAGAATGCCGATTACGACCACCACGACCATCAGAACGTCATTACGCTGGGGTTGGCCAGCACGTCTGCAAAGACCCCTTCCACAGCGGCGGCGTCAGTCCTTCAAAACGGCCGGCGGCGGTCAGATAAAAATAGTGCAGCATCAGCCGGCAACTGTGGTGTAGAACATCATCAAAAGATAGCAGCCGATCAGGGTGATATAGCCGTGGATATGCCATTTCTGCCCGGGTTTTTCAAGGGCCTGGTAAGCCCGCACAGGGCTTTCTGGCTGGCGCGCCCACGGCGAATTCCATGCTCAGAATTGGCAGGCCGAGGATGATCAGGAAAATAATATAAAAAAGCACGAAAGTGCCGCCCCCGCCCTGGCCGGCAATGTACGGAAATTTCCATACGTTTCCAATGCCGATGGCGCAGCCTGCGGAAAGCAGGATAAATCCCAGTCTGGAACGCAATTGATCTCGTTTCATGGTGTATACCTCCCCTATTGCAATTTCTGATTGTACCATAAAAGGTTGGAAATTGATAATAGGATAATCCCATGCTATAATTGCGTTATCTTATAATACGGGGAGTTTCCATGAATACAACCCAGTTGGAATATTTTGTCAGTGTGGCGGAGCTGCACAGTTTACAAAAGCAGCGCAGAAGCACTATGTGTCACAGACAGCGGTTACGCAGCAGATTCAAAACCTGGAGGAAATTCTGAATACTACGCTGTTTGACCGCACCAAGCGGCCCATTCAGCTGACCGACGAAGGAACCATGCTGCTTACAGACGCCAAAGCGATTTTGGAGCGGATGTACGGTGCTGTTCGAAACTGTCAATGTGTCCAGCAGCGTCGGCGGTTCCTGCGCATTGGATATACACAAAGGTTACGAAGCGCAGCAGTCTGTCCGCGATGCTGCGACGCTATCACCGGGATTACCCCAATGTGTTTCTTTCCTGCTGCCGTCACAATAGCAAGGAATTGACTGAAGCGCTGTTGTCCGGCGCGCTGGACATGATTTTCACTTGGGATCACGACCCGATTATGGCCATGCCTCAGATCGAATATGTGGAAGTGGGCACTCATCGTTGGATGTGGTGCTCTACAACGCCCACCCGCTTGTGTACCGTTCGTTCCTGCGCCGGGAAGATTTGAGGGAGGAAAAGTTCATTGACGCCCTCAGGCACCATTTTGCGACGATAGCTATATCCGCCTTTACCAGGAAGCGGGGTATGAACCGAATATCATCTATTACACGGACGACATCGACAGTATTTTTGATGATGGTCGCCGCAGAGGAGGATCTCAGTGATGCCGACGTATATTTCCCGAAAACTGTATCACACGGAAGGCATTGTATGTGTTCCGCTGCGGGGCGAGCAGGAGTGCGCCGCCATTCTCGCGGTGTGGAAAGCGGACCGTGCCAACCAGCGCCTGCAGGAATTCAAAGAATATCTGCACCGATGAGCGCTGGATTGGGCCCGGCCTTTGACGCTGGCCTTTGCAGCACTGCAGCAACGGCAGGATGAAACGCTGTCTCTGCGGGCGGTTCTGTCAACAGAATCTGGATGTCCTGCGGAAGATCCTGCACCGGGCGCAGGTGGTAGAAGGAGATGCTGAAACGCGCAACAAAACCTTTCAGGTCATTGTCTTCGGCGTGCTGGCGGAAGTGAAAAAGGGAAAACACAGAAGGGGCTGATTTCCCCCAAGTCCTACCACAAGATGGTTCCAGAAAGGTTCCAACCACAGCCCCTTACAATTTTGTTGATTAGTTAAATACCGCCAGACGGTTGATGTGGAACAAGGCTACAAAAGTAAGGCGAACTGTGGATGCAGCATCACAAATCTAACCGCTGGAGGTTTTTGCTATGGTAGTTTCTGTTGGTATTGATGTCTCAAAGGATAAGCATGATTGCTTCATTCTCAGTTCGGAGGGTGAAGTCCTGGTGGATGGGTTCACTATCCCCAATACAATGGATGGGTTCACCTGTTTGTTGCAGAGAATCCGGGAGTGCACCACACCACAGGACAAAATAAAGGTAGGGCTTGAGGCAACCGGGCATTACAGCTACAATCTGCTTGGGTTTCTTCTTGACAACGGTCTGACCACCTATGTCTTGAACCCCTTACGCACAAACCTTTACCGGAAGAGCCTTAGCCTTAGAAAGACCAAAACCGACCGGGTGGATGCACGAACGATTGCAGCTATGCTTTTGTCCGATGCGGGCCTCAAACCCTACACAGACACAGCATACCACAACGAGGAGCTAAAGTCACTCACCAGATACCGTTTTGACAAGGTGAAAGAACGAGCCAAGCTAAAAAGTTCTATTTCCCGACTGGTCTGCATCCTGTTTCCCGAATTGGAAAAGCTGGTTCCGTCTCTACATATTGCCTCTGTCTACGCCCTGCTGGCGGAGTTCCCCGGCGCCAAACAGATTGCCTCAGCCCATTTGACGAGGCTGAAAGTACTTCTTGAATCCGCTTCTAAAGGGCACTACAAACGGGACATGGCTCTGGAAATCCGAGATGCTGCCAGAAACTCTATCGGTTCTCGGATGCCCGCCAAGTCTCTTGAATTGCAGCACACCATCCGGCTCATCCGAGAACTGGACGACGAAATCGTTGAAATTGAAGAGCGGATTCAAGCCATTATGGATGAACTTAATTCTCCCATTACCACGATCCCAGGTCTTGGATTCCGAATGGCCGCCATGATCCTGGCTGAGGTGGGCGACTTCACACGTTTTGATTCCCCGGACAAGTTGTTGGCCTATGCTGGGATGTCTCCCTCTACTTACCAGTCCGGCCAGCTAAAGAATTGCTATCCTCACATGGAGAAACGTGGCTCCCGATACCTGCGCTACGCCCTTTACAATGCGACCAAGTATGTCTGTCACTGGGACCCGACATTTGCTGCTTATCTTGCTAAGAAGCGTGCGGAGGGCAAGCACTACAATATCGCCATCTCTCACGCTGCCAAAAAATTGGTGCGTTTAATTTTTGCCTTGGAGAAATCAAGACAGCCATATTGCTCAGCAGCTTGAGTACAACTACTTGAATAGCCAGCAGGGGGCCGACAATGCCTCAGCTTTGCTATGCCTTTTTTGAGCCATCTCTTTTTTACCACCACCATTCTGAGGGGACAGACCGCGAGTATTCTGCGGGTGGGCACGTCCATTTTGAATCCCTGCGGGGTATTTATGGATCTGTGGCAGAAGGTGAGCGGACAATTTCCTCAGTATAAGGTGCAGATTGTGCCGTTTGAGGACGATCACAGAGGGATTCTGTCCGTCCTCGACCATATGGGGCAGAGCATCGATTTTCTGGCAGGGGTGTGCGACAGCGCTCAGTGGCTGCGGCGGTGCCGCTTTTATCCGTTGGGCGTTTACCAAAAGTGCGTGGCGGTGCCGCTGGGGCATCGCCTGGCGCAGCGGGAGTGTTTGACGCTGCGGGATCTGGAGGGAGAAACGCTGATGATGGTGCGCCGGGGCGATTCTGCCGTCAATGATCGGATCCGGGATGCGCTGGGCGGCAACACCCCTGCCCTACGCATCGAAGATACCGAGCCGTTTTACGACATTTCCGTTTATAACCGCTGCGTGCAGCAGGGAAATCTACTGCTGAATGTGGAGTGCTGGAAGAATGTGCATCCGCTGCTGCGCACTATTCCCGTGGATTGGGCGTATACCATCCCTTATGGCCTGCTCTATGCCAAGGAGCCGCCGAAGCGGGTGTGTGCGGTCCTGCGTGCGCTGGATGCGCTGGGGCAGGCGGAGAAAAACGGATTATAATATGCCGCATGCTGTGCGGAAAAGGAGGAACCCGATATGCCAATGGACGCTGCGACCTTGGGCGCTGCCGCGCAGGAAGTGCGCAAGGCACTTGTAGGGGGGCGCGAATTGATAAAATCCAGCAGCCGACCCGGATCAGATCGTTATGCTGCTGCCCCGGGGACAGCGGCTGCTGCTCAACGCCGGGGCCAACCAGCCGCGGCTGCAGCTCACCGGGCTGCTGCGGGAGAATCCTGCGCAGCCGCCCATGTTCTGCATGTTGTTGCGCAAGCATCTGACCGGGGCCAGGCTGATTGAAGTTACGCAGCCGGAGATGGAGCGCGTAGTCTGCCTGCATCTGGAGGGCCGGGACGAATTGGTGAACTGTGCCGCCGCACCCTGGTGCTGGAGGCCATGGGCCGACAGGCGAATCTGATTCTGCTCGACGACGGGGGCGCATTGTGGACTGTATGCGCCGAGTGGATTTGATGTTTCCTGATCGCCGCCAGCTGCTGCCGGGCCTGTTTTATCGTCTGCCGCCTGCCCAGGCGGATAAGCGGTCTCCGCTGTCTCTGGCGGAGGGGAATTTGCCGCCCTTCTTTCCGGTGTGGAGGAGGATGAGCCGCTGCATCGCTGGTTGCTGCGCTCCTTTTCGGACTCTCGCCTCTGGTGTGCCGGGAGCTGGTGTACCGTTCCTGCGGCAGCACCGACGCCCCGGCGGCCGCGCTGGACGAGGTGCAGCGCAGCCGCTTGTGCGCGGCGTGGGATGATCTGCTTCGGCGCATCCGGGAAGAAGAGTATGCGCCGACGATGCTGGTGCAGCAGGGAAAGCCTATGGACTATTCCTGCTTTCCGATCGCGCAGTACGAAGGTGCGGCGGAGGCGGTATCCTTTGGGAGTATGGGGGAACTGCTGGACGCTTTTTACGAAACCCGGGAGCGGGCCGAGCGGGTGCGGCAGCTGGGCCACGATCTGCGCCAGACCGCTACGGCGGCCCGGGACCGCGTACGCCGCAAGATTGCAGTGCAGGAGAAGGAATACCAGACCACCCAGAACCGCGACGCCCTGCGTCGCGCCGGGGATTTAATCACGGCCAACCTTTACCGCATGGAAAAGGGAGTCTCCGTCCTGGAGGCAGAGGACTATTATCAGGAGAACATGCCGGTAGTACAGATTGCCCTGGATCCCCTGCTTACGCCGCAGCAGAACGCAGCAAAAATATTATAAACGCTACAACAAAGCCAAGACAGCTGCGAGAAGGTGCTTCGGGAACAGATTGAAAAAGGAAAAGTGGAACTGGAGTATCTTGAAAGTATTCTGGAAGAGCTTTTGGGAAGCGGAAGGCGAGCAGGACTTCCGCGACATCCGTGCTGAATTGAAAGACGGCGGGTATCTCAAGCAGCATAAGGGTGAAAAAAGCAGATCAAACGTGCTTCCAAGCCTCGCCTGTTCCATTCCAGTGCCGGGCTGCGTATCAGTGTAGGCCGCAATAACCGGCAGAATGACTTGCTTACTTGCAAGGAGGCGGCCCCCGGCGATCTTTGGTTTCATACCCAGAAGATCCATGGTTCTCATGTGATCCTGCACACCGCCGGGCAGCCGGCCGACGAGCAGAGTATGCGGGAGGCGGCGCAGCTGGCTGCTTATTATTCCCGTGCGCGGGAGAGTCAGAATGTACCAGTGGATTACACGCCGGTGCGCTATGTGAAAAAACCGGCGGGGGCAAAGCCTGGCATGGTGATTTACACGACGTACCGCACCGTTTATGTTACGCCGGAAGAGAGTCAGGTGAAAACACTTCGGGAGGAATGAATAAGGATGATCGAACGGGTGGATGAGGGGAAACAGGCTTATCTCCCGCTCCTCCTGTTGGCCGATGAACAGGAGGACATGATCGAGCGCTATCTGGACCGGGGCGCATTGTACGTGCTGCGCGAAAATGACATGGTACTGGCCGTATGTGTGGTGACGGAAGAAGGCGGCGGCATTTTTGAGGTGAAAAATCTGGCGGTGGCGCCGGAACATCAGAGAAAGGGGTGGGCCGGGCTATGCTGGATTTTGTGCAGGCACGTTATCGGGGCTGCGGCCGCTTCCTGCAGGTCGGTACCGGAGAAAGTCCGCTGACGGTCCCGTTTTATCAGCGCTGCGGCTTTGTTTATTCCCACCGTATTCCGGATTTTTTTCACGCAGTACTATGACCATCCCATTGTAGAAGCCGGCGTGCGGCTGGAAGATATGGTTTATTTTCGGCGGCCGCTGTAATGACGCTGCCTCGACCGCTTTGGCGGGATTTCTTGGATGGGCATGGGGTAGGATACAAGGCGGATGTGTGCGTTACCGGCTGCAGGGAAAGACAAAGTGTGGCAAATGTGCTATGCTGGAGGGGAAACATCCGATCGTATTCATGATATTCGTCTGGAACAGAGCAGGGAGGAACAACGGATTGAAACAGGAAGCGTTTGCCGGACAAAAGAATATATACCCAGTGCCGCCGCAGGCGGTGCTGAACGTAGATGTCCTGCTGCAGGAGGTCATTGCCCAGGCAAAGACGCTGCATATCCCGGTGTCGGAACACATCCAGCCCCATGTGCGTATTAACCGGCGTGCCACGGGCCGGTTCGGTGCCTGTTTTTGCCGATCGGAGGACGGGCACGTTTCAAATTGAAATATCCGACGTGCTGCTGACGGCACGGCGGCAGGTATGCTGCCAGACGTTGGCTCATGAGGTGCTGCATACCTGCTACGGCTGCCAAAACCATAAAAAACGCTGGCAGCAGTATGCCGAGCGCATGAACTGTGCGTATGGCTATGCCATCGCCCGTACGGACAGTCCGGAACGGCTGGGGGTGGAGAATAAACGGGTGGTGCGTTATTTGGTACGCTGCGGCGGATGCGGAGCGGAGATTCCCCGCGCGCGGCGCTCCCGTTTGGTGGAGCACCCAGAGGAGTTCTGCTGCGCCAAATGCGGCGGAACGCTGACGGTGGAGCGTGTGGCGGAGCAGAAGTCATGACATCGGAACGTTATGAAAGCTCGTAGCGCCGTTGCGGCGCCATCCCCGGGCTGTCGCCGCGCTGGCGGGGTGAATCAGGCATTGACTGCGCTTTGTTATACAGTTTACCCATTGTTGCTTCTTTTTCCTTCTGGGGGAGAGGGATGCGCGGTTTTGGCGCTGTCTGTTGGTGCCGGCGGTTTTTTGCCGCCGTCACGCTGTTCCGCTCGGCCTGTAACGCGCCCCGTCCCTATGAGCAAGGGATTGACGCGCTGCTGAAAAAGAAGCGGACGGGCCATTCTTTTCCCAGCCGCCATGTATTTTCTGCAGTGATGATCGCTGTCACAGCGGCTTATCTGTTACCGGCACTGTCTGTGCCGCTTTTTGTGGGCAGCGGCTTTGCTGGCGCTGATTCGTGTGCTGGGTGGGATTCATTACCCCAGGGATGTTTTCTGTGGAGCGCTCTTTGCACTGATCGCCGGCGGAATCGGCTTTGGCTGATCCCCTGAAAAATCGAAAAACAGGAACCGATCCTGACACGATCGGTTCCTGTTTTTGTTTGCCATATTCACCGGCGGCCTCCAAAGCCGCCGCCGCGGGAGCCGCCTCCAAAGCCACCGCCCCGGTGGCCTCCGCCGAAACTTCCGCCCCCGAATCCGCCGCGGCCTCCGAAGCCGCCGCCCCGGTGACCGCCTCCGCCAAAGCTTCCGCCGCCAAACCCGCTGCGGCCTCCGGAAACTGCCGCCCCGGTGGCTGCTTCCGCTGAAACTGCCGCCGCCGAATCCACCAAAACCGCCTCAAAGCCGCCGCCCCGATGGTCATTGCGGTGGTTGCTGTGCGGCGTCTGCGGCTTGGGCGGCGGAGGGCGGTAGCCCATATGCCGCCCCCAGAAAATAGGACGGTAGATCACAGGAGGCACGCCCATGCCGGGCTGCCAGTAACGCCGGCGATAGGAACTGTAACGCACGTAATCAAGTATCCACCAGGAAAAGAGAACCAGCAACACAAGCCCCAGCGTCAGAGCAGCCATGGAAACGACATTCACACGCGGCTCTACCATCTGATAGGTCACCGTGTCCTGAGGCAGAATCTCCACGCTATAATAGGTCTCGTACCAGCGCAGCAGGGCGTCGAAAGTATCGATTACACCCCGGTCATAATTGTGGCTGTAAAACGGCTCTTGAAGGTATGTAACCAGAGTCTGCGTCAGATCCTGGTCTGTCAGGGCGTGGTAGATCCCGTCGCCCTGCACGGCCACGGCGCCGCTGATGCTGTCGTCGCCGTTTTCGGTGTCCAGCAGCAGGACAATGCCGTTGTTGCGCTGGCTGTCCCCCACGCCCAGTTCGTTGCCCAGCTGAAGCGCATAATCATACAAATCTCCGTCGTAGCTGGAGACGGTAACCACGGCAATCTGGCCGCCGGTCAGGCTGACCAGACCGTTGTTCATGCGGGTAATGTAGCGCTCCGTTTCGGCGCTGAGGATGTCGGCATAGTCGTAAACGTAGGAGAACTCCAGGGGGATGCCTTCCTCGTTCTGTTCATATACGGGCGGCCGTTTAGTCTGACCGATTAAGATACCCAGGACAATGGCGGCGAGGAGGACGATCAGCGCCGTGCTCCGCCGTTGTAAGATTTTCAAATCAAGTTCCTCCTTTGGGGATGCGGCTGATGGAAGCTTTTGTACGGCCGGCTTTATTTGTGCAGTTCCATCAGCTTCTGCTTCAGCTCGCCCTCGATGCGGCCCAGTTCGGCTTCGGCGGCTTTGCGCTTCGCTGCACCTTCGCGCTGGATATTGAGTACCTCATCCAGTGTGGAGATCAGCTGTTCGTTGGTGTGCTGCAGCGTTTCAATATCCACCACGCTGCGCTCGGCCTCCTTGGCTGTGGCGATGGTACCCATTTTCAGCATATCGGCGTTCTTTTCAGCAGTTCATTGGTGGTTTCTGTCACGGCAGCCTGGGCGGCTGTGGCCTGGCGGCTGTGCTCCAGGCCCAGGGCCAGCACCATCTGGCTTTTCCACAGAGGGATGGTGTTGACAAGGGAGGACTGAATCTTTTCCACCATCAGGGTGTCGTTATTCTGCAGCAAGCGGATCTGGGGACCCATCTGCACGGAGATTACGCGGGTCAGTTCCAGATCGTGCAGCTTTTTTCAAAGCGCTCGCACATCTGCACCATATCGTTGTAGGCCTGGGCGTCCTCAGCTTTGCCGCTTTTCTCCGCCTTTTGGCGGAGCGCTTCCAAATCCGTGGCGCGCACTTCAGCCAGACGCTTTTTGCCGGCGATGATATACATGGTCAGCTCTTTATAGTATTTGAGATTCAGTTCATACATCTGGTCAAACATTGCCACATCCTTCATCAGGGTGATCTGATGATTTTCCAGATTTTGCGCGATCTTCTCCACGTTGGTTTCTGCTTTGGCATACTGGGCCTTCATCACTTCCAGTTTGCTGCGGGACTTTTGAAGAAGCCAAACCCTTTTTTCTCTTCGGTGCCGAAGCCCTTGAGTTCCACCACCAGCTCGGTCAAGTCCTGGCCCACTGCGCCCAGATCCTTGGTGCGCACTTTGCTCAGGGCGTTTTCCGAGAATGAAGAAACGCTTTTCTGGGCAGCGGAACCATATTGCAGGACAATATTGGAGTCGGTGATGTCAATTTTTTGGGAAAAGTCATTCACCTGCTTTTTCTCATCCTCTGTGAGCATGCTGTCATCCACTACTACAGGTTCGGCAGCGCTTTTTTCCGGTTCCGCTGCAGGAGCATCGGTGCCGTCCAGTGTCAGTGTCGGTGCTTCCTGCACGGCTGCGGCAGTTTCCGGTTCGCTGTCCAAAGTCAGTCTGGGGGTCGTATTGTCGGCCATAATCGTTATCCTCCTGTTTTTTGTCGTTTTGCATCTGCGTTGCGTTACAGTTTCAAAGTGATATTGCTCTCGTCCCGGCTGTTTGCATCTGCACTCATCTGCGCTCCGGTCAGACCTTCGCGGGCCATCATGGTTTCCAGAACGCTGATATCGGTGGAAATATCCAGTGCCTCTTCGCCGAAAAGAGAATCAAGCTGCTTGTCGAAAGCGGCGGCGATGGTATCCATCATGCTGCGGATGCGGGTGAGGGATGTGTCGATGTTTTCGCCGGACACACCCTGGGCACTCATGCGGTCGTATGCGTTGAGCAGCTTGAGGGTGGTGGGCAGATAGTAATTCATGAATTTCCGGATATCGCTTAGTTTATCCGGGTGCTCTTTTACGTAATCGAAGATTTTTTCCGAGGTTTGCTGCAGACGCACAATATCAGCGCTGATTTTTTCATCTTCAATATTGCGGTCCAGGCGACGCATTTCCTCGAGAGCCAGGGCACCGTCTTTGAGTGTCTTGTCCAATTCCGCATTTCCGGTGGAGGCAGGTTTGGACGCTGGGGCCTCAGCGGCCTGGGCGGCGCGGTCTGCATTCGCGCCGGCCCGCTTGGCTCCGCTGCGGCACAGTCCCATGGCCAGGATAAAAACGGCAATGGAAGCGGCTGCCGCGCAGATGAAGTGCGCCGGGCGGTACAACGGGAAACACAGTGCATACAGAAGCCAAACCGCCGCCGCGGCGTAATAGGGGGCGACGATGGGGTGGGAAGAGTTTGTAGACATAGAATTCGCCTCTGCTTTCTGCGGCTCGATGGCCGCTGATTTTATTATACAGTGCCCGGTAACAGCGGTCAAGAAATATGGATGTTGACGCCGTCTACTTCCACGCCGTCCTCCACACAGATCAGGAGATAGCGCTTGCCGTCGATGATACGGGTTTCCACCAGGTCGCTGCGTTCGCCATTGACATGGACAGTGACATCCGGCGTTTTCACTTCGATCTGTTTCGTGTTCACAATATTGCGGGGGCTGAGGCTGACGTTTTCACCGAATTCTTCGTCATAGCGCTGGCTGAAATCCTCTTTGCGTTCAGCACTGACGCCGCAGGAATCCAGAATACGTTCCACAGCGGATTTGGTCACGGTCAACGGTTCGGGGATTTTGCTCTCCTTGTGGAAGGCGATCATTTCGCACAGGCGCTCGCGGACGGTTTGCACTGTGTCCAGGCTGCAGTCTTCGCTGAGCGTTTCGCCCAGCAGGGATTGAAATGTACTTTTCTGCTCCGTCGGCGGCATCAGAATCTCCTGTTGGAACAGGGCCTGAGCCAGCTCGGGATGGTTTTCGGATGCGTCGCGGGTATAGTAAAGGGCACCGTAAAGATTGGTGCGCCGGTCGTCAAAGGCGGGGAACAGGAAGCCAGCCTCCGGGGCGCCGACCAGCCAGTTGGCGCTCAAGTTGCGGAACACGCTCTCTTTCCCGTCGAAGGTCAGAGCATTTTTGCCCAGCTTGACTGGGCAAATGCTGCACAGGATGTAGGAATACACTTCCTCGGAGGAGTCTTCCAGCACGGCGTCATCCTTAGCGCGGTAAGGTACGTCGTAGCGGTCGCTGGCGAGGAGGATTAGAAATTCCTTCGATGCTCAGTGCGGCAATGATCGTTTCAAACAGGGTCTGAGCCGCTGCGTCGTCTTTCAGCTCACTCTGGCGCAGCTTCATCAGAAGCATGTGTTCAGGGCTGCCCACTACCTGCTGAGTTTCAAAAACGATGTTGGTCAAATTTTTGTCGACGCCGCCGGAAAGCGTTTTTCGCAGCAGAGCAATAATCTGCTCGGTCTCCGTCTGCCCCAGCAGAGCCATGGACTGGTCGAACTGGGCGATGATCTCTTTTTCTCGTTCACATAGCAGCCGCGGATGTGGGCAATGTTGTGCTTGTCCGCCCGGAAGCGGCGGCGAATTTCTGAGATTTCCTTCTCGTTCATGGGATACTCCTTCTTGCAAGTGGAATTCCTGCGCGCGGCGGCCGGGAGGGCAGCGCGCGGCGATTTTTCCTATTATATCACAAATTGGGGCAGGAGAAAAGCGGAGAAGGTGTCGAAATGCCGAAGCAGCAGCGCTGCTTCGGCATTGTGGAGGTGTGATGTATTACTGCATTTTTCCAGCAATGCTTCCCATTTCTGATCCACCCACTGCTGGGCGGCATCCAGCATCCATTCATTGCCGCTTTTTTGAAGCAGTGGGCAAAACGCCCCTGCAGTTTCATGTAATCAGCTACAGGCAGCTTGCGGCGCGGCTCATAGGTCAGGCGGTACTGCCCGTGATCCACCTCGAACATGGGCCACACGCAGCTGTCCACCGCAGCTTTGACCACCGAAGCGATCGTTTCGGCGGGATAGCGCCAGCCCCGGGGGCAGGGAGAGAGTACGTTCAAAAACGCCGCGCCGGGGGTGTAGATGGCTTTGCGGGACTTCTCGTGCAGGTCGCGCAGATTGCCGATAAATGTGGTTTGAGCCACATAGGGGATGCCGTGGGCTACCATGATCTCGGTTAAGTCTTTTTGTTCTGTCCTTTGCCCTGCTGCACGCTGCCTACAGGGGGGGTGGTGGAGTCGGCAAAGCGGGGGCGTAGCAGAGGAACGCTGGATACCGGTGTTCATATAGGCCTCATTGTCATAGCATACATAGACCATGTCATGGCCTCGCTCCATGGCGCCGGACAGGGACTGCAATCCGATGTCGTAGGTGCCGCCGTCGCCGCCGAAGGTGATGAACTTGTAGGTGTCGTCGATTTTACCCTTGCGCTGCAGTACGCGGTAAGCGGCTTCCACGCCGCCGCAGGTAGCTGCGGCATTTTCAAAGGCGGTGTGGATGTAGCTGTCCTGCCAAGCGGTATAAGGATACATGAAAGAAGAAACTTCCAGACATCCTGTAGCGTTGGCGATCACGGCTTTGTCTTCGGGGTTCAGGGCGCGGAGCACGGCGCGCACGGTAATGCCGCAGCCGCAGCCGGCACACAGACGGTGGCCGGGGGCGAAGCGCTCAGGCTTACTCAGTTCTTGTTTGAGATTATACGCCATGAAGATCGCCTCCTCTCTGTCCCAAATGGCGATAGACGGGCTGGGCGCTGCCCGTTTTCCGGGCTTCGCGCAGGGCGTCGAACACGCTTTCGCAGTCGGTCACGGCAAAGTCTCGGCCGCCAAGCCCATAAACAAAATTGATCAGCAGGGGGGTGCAGCTGCGCGTCGTACAGGGCGCTGCGAAGCTCAGAACAGGGGACCGCCGTGCGTGGAAAAGCTTTCGCATTTGTCCATCACGGCTACGGCCTGCACATGGGCCAGAGCTTCGGCCAGTTCTTCGGCGGGGAAGGGCGGTATACCCGTACTTTGATCATCCGACCCGGCGCCCCTGAGCGCGCAGTACGTCCACGCACACCCGGGCGGTGCCGGCGGAAGAGCCGATCAGGACGATGGCTTCTTCCGCGTCCTCCATACGGTAGCGCTCCAGTAAACCGTATTGTCGGCCCGTCAGAGCAGCAAAGCGTTTCCCCACATCGAGAATCACCTGTTTTGCGTTCACCATCGCCTGTGCCTGTGCCATTTTGGCCTCCATATAGTAAGCGCTTACACCGTAAGGGCCGACAGCCAGAGGGTTCTCGTGCTTCAAAAGGTAGTGCTCCGGCGTATACTCGCCAACAAAAAGGCTTGACCGCCTCATCTTCCAGAAGTTCGATGTTTTCTACAGAATGGGAGGTGATGAAGCCGTCCTGGCATACCATGATGGGCAATCGTACGTCTGGATGCTCCGCAATGGGCATGGCCTGGAGATAGTTGTCGTAGGCCTCCTGGTTGTTTTCTGCATAGATCTGGATCCAGCCGGCATCCCGGGCGTTCATGGCGTCGGAGTGGTCATTGTTGATATTGATGGGGCCGGTCAGTGCGCGGCAGACACAGGCCAGCGTGATGGGCAGGCGGGAGGAAGAGGCCACATGCAGCAGCTCCCATGAAGGCGAGACCCGCTGAGGAAGTAGCCGTTACGGCCCGCGCTCCGGCGGCTTGGGCGCCGATGCAGGTGGACAGGGCGCTGTGTTCACTCTCCACAGCTACAAATTCGGTATCCACTTCGCCGTTGGCGATGTAGCGGAATAGATCTGCGGAATCTCGGTGGACGGGGGTGATGGGAAAGGCGCCCAGCACATCAGGATTGATCTGGCGCATGGCGTAGGCCACAGCCTCGTTGCCGGACAGGCGTTCACGAATCGACACGGCGCATCAGTCCTCCTTCCATTCGATGGCGGAAAAAGGGGCATACCTGCGCGCAGATGCCGCAGCCCTTACAGTGGTCATAGTCAAAGTCTGTCCGCCGGCCGTCGCGGACGGGGATGGAGCTGTCCGGGCAGAAAGGGGCGCACAGCACGCACTGCTTGCACTTGTCCTGCAGCCACTTGGGAGTGACGACGCGCCACTCGCCGGTTTTGGTCAGGGCAGAGGTGCCGCCCTCGTAAATTTCGCAGCCGGGCGTCAAATCCGGCCAGAGAATGGTTTCATGAATATCCTTTGCGCATTTCATCCCACGCGCACCTCCTCCATGGATTGTTTCAGGCATTGCAGGTTCTTGTCAATTACCTGCGGCTTGGTGGCAAATTTGTGACGGTAGGCAATTTCCATATTGGACATAAAGCGCTCCGGCTCGATCACACCGGAAACTTTAACCGCCGCGGCCAGCATCGGGGTATTGGGAAATAACTTCCCAGCACCGCTTCGGAAATGCGCCGGGCGTCGATGGTGCACACCCTTCCGCTGTAACCTCGCAGCTGGGACTGCAGTGCCTGGGGGGATTGGCTGGAGTTGATAATGATGGCGCCGCTCTCGCGCAGTCCCGCGGTGACATCCACGCTTTCCAGAAGGGTTTCATCCACTACCACCACAAAATCGGGTGTGTAGATAAACGAATGCACGTCGCAGCGCGTATCGCTGATACGGTTATAAGCCGTGATGGGGGCGCCCATGCGTTCGGGGCCGTATTCCGGAAAGCCCTGCACATATTTTCCTGAAGTGAAAGCCGCGTCAGCCAGCAGCATGCAGGCCGTTTTGGCCCCTGGCCGCCCCGTCCGTGCCAGCGGATCTCTACAATATTTGCCATACTCTAAAATCCCCTTTTTCCATGGTTTCTGAAAACACTTCGCGAAAGGTTTGCCTCATAACGGAAAAACAAAATGAAGCAAAGGCGGTTTCGGGACGAATGCACCGAAAGACAACGTCGCTGTTTCCGCTCAATGTGTGCGCGGCAAGTATACGGAGCGAACAACAAAAAGGCTGTTGTCCCTGTAAAGGGACAACAGCCTGAGAAGCAATTGTTCAACCACCCGTTACCAACGTACCAGCATACGCGTTTCCGATAACGGCGGAAAGCCGGCGCGGTCTACTGCATGGTGCTTTCGGCGCGCAACTCGGGAGTGATTTTCAGACGCGCTCTACTGCCGTCGGGCTTTCACTCTCCCCGGCTCGCTTTGGGGTTCAAGACTGCGCTTACTCTCTCCGTCTTCGTTTTTTTCATGTTTCTCATAGTGTAGCGAATTGGTGGGCGAATGGCAATGTACAATTTCCACAAAAACGTGCTGTTTTTTCAGAAAGACCTGTTTGTCTCTAATACAAGGACAGTCTGCGTTAATTGCTTTCGCCAGTGGAAATCAGGTTGGGACGCAGCCAGTCGGAACTGGGACGGCACAGGAGCCGTGCATCGAGATAAGCCATGGGCAGAGTCAGGATGGTGTGCCCCAGGTAGTTGCCGGATTCCGTTTTTCCACCAGCAGGGCCACGTCTGCGATGTTGTCGCTGTTCAGGCACAGGGGAATCATCAGGCTCAGCAGATTGTAGGCAGGGTAGTAGATGGGAACTGCTGTTTTGTAGTCCCAGCGGATGCGTTTGGTGGCTTTGTCGATGGCGCGCTTAAAATCGCTGCGGATGCGTTCGCTGAGCAGGGCGCTGTCCTGGGTTTCGCAGAATGCGGCCAGATCCCGCATGTGCCGGTTGTAAGCGGCGGTGCCGAAGCGGCATTTGGCGGCTTTGTCGATGATGGCAAGAGCCTTGGGATAGCGGTTGCACACGTCCCGCAGGTAATTCAGGGGCATGCGGCCGATGTTGTCGCTGAGGATGTGGTCGTAATTAACGGCCAGGCGGCATCGGGTGTCGTAAAGCAGGTCGGACACCTCAGTGATATAAGCGGCCGGCTGGGGCGGCTGGGCGAAATAAATGGTGATGCGCTGGCCGTCGCCCCGGCTGCCTTCGGTGCAGAAGCTGCTGAAGCGCCATGGGATTGCACTGTCCGGGTCGTGATTTTTTTTCAAAGCAGGCGAAGATATCGTCATAATGGATGGTCAGAAGGCCGGTGTTGAAAGCTGCGAAGGTGCCGTCGTCGTTCACCAGAATCTTTTCCTCGTGCTTGAGGCGCAGAAAGGTATATTTGAGGTATTGCCGCAGGATATAAAAGTTTTTACTTTGGAATCGGCACTGTCGCGGAAGTCCCATTCTTCCGGCAGCGCCATGTCGGCCAGAGCCCGCAGCGCGTCGGTCCAGGCGCCGATCACGGCGAAATCCTCCAGCGCCTCGCCGGGGTTGGCCCGTTCAGCGGGCGTGGGGGAGAAATCCTCCGGATTGGGTGTCCCTTCGTAAACGCGGGTCAGGGCCCAGGGCGTGTGTCGTTCTTGCGGGTGTTGCGGGCAAAAAAACGGAGATTTCTTCACCCTCGGCGTTTTTCAGCCCGGTGGGGAAGGTGCAGGTGTCCTCTTTTTCGGTGATGCGTTTTTCTTCGCCGCGGTTTGGTAGGCGGTTTCCAGCATCTGCAGCGCGGTGTCGTCCCGGCCCATCAGATGGTGGATTTTTTCGTGAAAGATTTCCAGCGTGGAGCCGGGAAGATAGGCAAAGGAGCGGATATCGTCCGGATACTTTTTTTCGGCGCTTTTTTTTCTTTTTAGGTTCTTTGAGCACCATTTGCCAGAAGGGGTTGCCGTCTTCATTCTGCACCTGTTCAAAGCGGACGTATTCGGGCATATCTTCCAGCACTTTATTCAGTCCCTTTGTATCCGAGGTCCTTTGCATGATACCCGTGCCCAGCCAGGCAGTTGCCGGCCTGGGCGACCAGAAGGGTTTTCCCACATCGAAGGTCGCCGTCAGGAGGTCGTAGATCTCCTGCTTTTGTTTCGGGGTCAACATATTGGTTTTGTTCTCCTTATTTGTTTGTAGAAACCGGCGGCATTTGCTGCGCCGGGGCCAAAAAGTCCATGCGCACACCCGATAGGAAAGCAGGCAGACCGTATCCGAACGGGAAAAGAGCCGGCGGCGTTTCCGCCGGCTCTTAACGCGTATTTAGAAGCGATCTCTGTCCTGTGCGGGGGCGATGGGCGTCCATACGGCCAGATTGCATGGAACCTGCTTTTTATTATACGGCTTGTTGGATGGAATTGCAAAGGAAAGGATGGACGAATCGGGCGGATTGGACAGCCTTTTCCCAAAGCTCCTTTTGTTCGTCGTCTTTGCGCTCCGCCGGGTCAGAGCAGCGTCGGGCCGTCTCAGTGCCGTTTCGCTTCCGCAGCGCTCAGTTGGGTGTGGATGGCGCGGATTTTTTCGAGCATAGCGGCGGAAAAGGCGGATTGTGTGATCTCCGGCTGGTATACCATAAAGATCTGCAGGCTGGAGTCGAAGCCGGTCAGGCGCAAAGGCCAGATCAGGGCGCTTTTGGTGTACAGATCATCGATCACGGAAAAATGGGGCGTAATGCCGACGCAGTTGCTGGCCGCGACAGCTTGTTTTACCGATTCCAGATCCCCCAGCACGGACTGCTGCTGAAAATTTTTCCAGTTGGTGACCGGAAACGAGCCTGTGAATTGCGGCGAGTAGCTCATGCTGACCAGAGCATCCTCGCGGATTTCCTGGATGTGGATGCTTTCTTTGCCCCAGTGGCGCGAGTTCCGGTTCACAATGGCGCAGAAATAGTCCGGGAGAGGTTTTCAAAAGTTAAACCGTTCAGCTCCGCCGTGTAGCGGATGTTTTCCGATTCCGCTTTTTGTCAGTGTGCCGATGGCGATCTCGCATTTTCCCGCCGCCACCGCGGCTGCGCTTTTGCGGGAGAGTACCGGGGTGACATTCAGGCTGGTGTCACGGAAACGGGATTCTTTTTCCAGCGTTAAATACGAGCCGAGCCTGGTGCAGAAGGCCGGATAGCAGCCGATGTTGCAGCTGGCATACTGGGTCACGGCCTTTTTGCTGACTTCGGTCAGTTTCTGATAGTCGGTCAGGATCCGTTCAATGATGCGGATCGCTTCTTTTCCACGGGGCGTGGGTGTGATGCCGCGGAAGTGCGCAGGAAAAGCTGAATGTCAAGTTCCTTTTCCGCTGCCTGAATGGCGGCCGAGAGTGTGGTTTGGCCGATCCATAAATTTTTGGCAGCGGCAGAAATGGAGCCGGCGCGCGCCACTTCCAGCACATACTGCAGATTTTCAATACGCATGGACGTCACCTCCTTTGTGTGGAATGTTCTGCTGACATCATACCACAGTTTCGATTCTGTTACCAATCATTTTGCTAATGCCCTATGCAAAAATTGTTACTTGCCCTTTATGGGAATGTTTTATATAATTAACATACAAGTTGTACAAAAATGAGTAAAAAAACCTGTCTGCTTGTGGTCGACCTGTATAAAAACAAGGCGGGAGAAAGGAAATGAGAAAGATGAGTGAAAAGCGTATTATTACTGCGGCTCTGACCGGAGCGATGTCGCCGAAGGCGGTCAATCCCAACGTACCTGTTACGCCGGAGGAAATTGCGGAGGACGCCTATAAATGCTACAAGGCCGGCGCCGCCATTGTGCACCTGCACATGCGCAACGCCCAGGACGAGGCCTGCAGCGACGTGGAATTGTTCCGCGAAAAGCCAGCGGCTGATCCGCGAAAAGTGCGATGTGATCATCATATGACCACCACCGGCACCAACGCGGCCAACACGGCGGTGTGCGAGGAGGCGTATGACGAGCGCATTGCACCCGTGATCGAACTGGAGCCGGAGATGTGCTCCTATGATGCGGCCTCTTTTAACTGGATGAGCGCCAAACCCTTTACATTCCAGAACCCGCCCGCTTTTCTGGAAAAGCTCAACAAAGCCTGCATCGAGCACCACTGCAAACCAGAGATCGAAATCTTCAATCCCGGTATGTTTGGCGTGATCCAGTGGTATACCGACCGTGGCTGCTGCCCGGCCCCTGCCATTTCCAGTATGTCCTGGGTGTGCAGGGCGGCCTGCCGGCTGTGCCCAAAAAGCGTTTTGAGCTGGAGGAATACCGCAAGGAAATGTTCCCCGGACTCGACTTGGTCGGCGTTCGGTACTTCAAAGGTAATCTGCCCTGTATTTTCACGGCGCTGGCTCTGGGCGGCGGGATCCGCGTGGGCCTGGAGGATACCGGGTTTTATGCCAAAGGGATTTTGGCGGACAACGAGATGCTGGTGCAGCGCGCAGCCCGCATCGTGAAAGAATTCGGCTGTGAGCCGGCCACGCCGGATGAGGCCCGTGCCATGCTGAAGATCGCGCGCTAACCAAATTGGTTCTCTTTTCCCGGAGAAAACGCCCGCGCGGAAGGATTGGATCTTCCTTCTGCGCGGGCGCTTTTTTGTATGCGGACAGCGTCAAAGAGCTGCTTTGCAGATGTTCAGCAATGTTTTGCCCAAAGGATTGGCGGCAGTGCGTCCGCCCGGCTTGATTTCAACAGCGGCCAGCCGCAGATCGGCCCAGCCGCTTTCGGGTTTGACATAATCCTTGTGGAATTTCGTTTTTTTCAACTTTGCCGCTGCTGTGGGGCGATTGCGTCGCACAGGAATACGACAGAGGCCAGGGAGAAATTATGGTTCGGGTTGGGGTCCACGCGGCTGAGGGCGTCTTCCAGCGCCTCGGCGCAGCAGGTCTCCAGCAGTTCTTCATCCAGATATTCCATGGAGTACATATAAACGAAATCGTCGCTCTCCACGCAGCCCACCTTGGCCAGGGAGAGGATTTTACGGTCGCTGACCAGATGCATCAGGGCGGTGGCGGCCAGAGGGGAGTTGGGATCCATGCCCAATGCGCAGTGATAGGGTCCCTGGTTTTCATAATACGCATACAAGCGCTCGACCGCAGCGGTGCGGTCTGTGTTCACCGTTGTTGTCATTGTTCAAATCAATCCTTTCATATTATCCGACACCATCATAATATCTGGCAAAAAATTGTCAATGTCATCAAAAAACGGAAAATAAGCGCGATTTTTGGGAGATTTATTGCAATTTGACGGTAGAGTGGGGTATAATGAGAGCCAATCACGCAATGTAAGGAGGCGGAAAGAATGCCGCAGTTCAAATTAGTCAGCCCTTACGAGGCCGCAGGCGATCAGCCTCAGGCCATTGAAAAGTTGGTGCAGGGCGTGCAGTGGGGCCTGCGGGAGCAGGCGCTGCTGGGCGTGACCGGCTCCGGCAAGACCTTTACCATGGCAAAAGTTATCGAGCGGCTGCAGCGCCCGGCTCTGGTGCTGGCTCACAACAAAACTCTGGCTGCGCAGCTGTGTGCGGAATTCAAGGAATTTTTTCCGGAAAACGCGGTGGAGTATTTTGTGAGTTATTACGATTACTATCAGCCGGAAGCGTATATTCCGCATACGGATACCTATATCGAAAAGGACGCTTCTACCAACGATGAGATCGACCGGCTGCGTCTGTCGGCCACCTGCGCGTTGTTGGAGCGGCGGGATGTAATTGTCGTATCTTCTGTTTCCTGTATTTATGGCCTGGGCGAACCGGAAGATTTTGCGCAGATGATGATCTCCATCCGTGCCGGCGGCACGCTGGATCGGGAGGAGTTCCTGCGCCGCTTGGTGGAGATCCGCTATGAACGCAATGACATCGCCTTTGAGCGCAACATGTTTCGTGTGCGGGGCGATACGGTGGAGGTTTGGCCCGCTTATTGGAAAGATACTGCGATCCGGGTGGAGTTTTTTGGAGATGAAGTGGATCGTATCAGCGAGATCAACACGGTTACCGGAGCGGTAGTGCGCAATCTGACCCATGTGCCTATTTGGCCGGCGACCCACTATGTGACGCCTAAAGAGAAAAATGGACGCTGCCATTGAACATATTTACAAGGAATTGGACGAGCGCTGCGCCTACTTCAAAGAGCATAATCAGCTGGTGGAAGAGCAGCGCCTGCGGCAGCGCGTGCTGTACGATATTGAGATGATGCAGGAGCTGGGATACTGCTCTGGCATTGAAAACTACTCCCGGGTGATCGAGGGCCGCCCTGTTGGCTCGCCGCCTCACACACTGTTGGATTATTTTCCGGAGGATTTCCTCCTGTTTGTGGATGAAAGCCATGTGACACTGCCTCAGGTTCGGGCTATGTACAACGGTGACCGCGCACGCAAGGACAGTCTGGTGCAGTATGGGTTCCGCCTGCCCTGCGCCTACGATAACCGCCCGCTGAAGTTTGATGAGTTTGAGCGGCGTGTCCATCAGGCGATTTATGTTTCCGCTACTCCCGGACCCTATGAGCGGGAGCGTGCGGGGCAGATCGTTGAACAGGTCATCCGGCCCACGGGGCTTTTGGATCCGGAGATCGAAGTGCGTCCGGTACTGGGCCAGATCGATGATCTGATCCACGAGGTGGAACTGCGCGCTGCGAAAAACGAACGGGTGCTGGTAACGACCCTGACCAAGAAAAAAATGGCATAAGACCTGACGGATTATCTTGCCGGAGCTGGCATCCGTGTTCGTTATATGCACTCCGATATCGGCGCCATCGAACGCATGGAGATTGTGCGGGATCTGCGCAAGGGTGAGTTTGATGTTTTGGTGGGCATCAATCTGCTGCGCGAAGGACTGGATATGCCGGAAGTGAGCCTGGTAGCCATTTTGGATGCGGATAAAGAAGGCTTTTTTTGCGCAGCGAAACATCTCTCATTCAAACCATTGGCCGTGCTGCCCGAAATGCGGAGGGAAAAGTGATTTTGTATGCCGACGCCGTGACACCCTCCATGCGCGCCGCCATCGACGAAACGGAGCGCCGCCGCCGCAAGCAGGATGCGTTTAACAAAGCCCACGGTATTGTACCCAAAACGATTGTCAAGCCGGTGCACGACATTCTGGAGATCAGCGAAAGCGAAGCGAGCAACGGCAGGAAGCGCCAGAAAAACTGTCCGATCGGGAGCGGCGCGAGGAAATCGCGAAGCTGGAAAAACAAATGCGTGAGGCGTCAAAATGCTGGAATACGAATACGCCGCCGTGCTGCGCGACCGCATTATTGCGCTGCGGGAGAGGAGAAAAAAAATGAGTCCATTCCTGGTCCTGGCATTTGTGGTGGTAATCATCGGCTTTGTGCTTCTGCTTCGGCCGGAGCTTTTGTGGCGCTTGTGGCATAAGGACAAAAAAGCGGTCCTACCTGGTGCACAGGCAGCGTTGCTGCGCCTGGGCGGCATCGGCTGCATGCTTCTGTCAGTCTGTTTGGCACAGTTGGTTTAATACTGGGAGGAGTTATGAAGGAACACCATCGGTTTCGTCTCTTTTTGCATGGGATTTTCAGCGGGAGGAGGATTGGATCAACCGCCTGTCCCGGGACAAAGGGCTGCAGCTTGAGCGTGTGGGGTGCTGCCACTATGTGTTTGCAGAAAGGGGAAAAGGGCGCGTATACCTACCGGTTGGAGCTGCTGCTGCGCACGGCGTGTGATGCGGCGGAAAAACGGTATCTTCAGGCCGTTCATGCACAGGAGGTCTGCCGAAACGGGGAATGGGGCTACTACCGCCTTCCAGCCGGCAGCACATTTGCCCAGTATGCCTGCTGTGATTCCAAGCTGGCGTATCTGCGCGGGATCTACCGGCGCTATCTCATATTTGGTGCAGCGGTTTACATTGCGCTGGCCATGGATATGTCCGCGTTTTTATCCATGCGTATGACTGTACTGCACGGGTGGCGCTGGTGCTGCTGACGCTGCTGGCCCTGGCCTTCAGTGTGGGCCTGACCCGGTTCCATGTGGTGCTGCGCCGCCTGCGGCGGGGCGCTGCAGAGGAACGTGGAGACTGGTAGTGCGCTGTGCCCGGAAAAGCAGAGGCGGATACGGTTGCCGCCATCCCCCGCATTGCGGGGATGGCGGTTTTGCTGCGCTATGGGGGAGAATGGGATGCTGCAAACAGATCAGGGCTGGTTCAGCCCGTTTGTTCCAGCAGCCGCGCCGGCGAAGGACATGGATACAGTCGGCGCTGATCTGGGGGAATGCTCGCCGTCATAATGCCGTTGTAGTGGATACAGATGCAGTCGCCCACATGGAAGCAGCAGGCTTGGTCCGTATGGACCACGACTCCTGCTGTCGCATGGGTCGCAGACCAGGAGCTGGTTGCGTTCGACGTTGCATACGGTTGCTTGCATGGTGGCAGACATGGTTGTGGTTGTGTTCATAAAAAGATACCTCCTACAGTGGAACCCTGTTGGGGTCCCATGTCAGTTTATGGTGAATCGGAGGGAGTAGTGCATCAGAGGACATGCCAGCCGTTGACCGGTATGCTGGCTTGAAAGGGAAAAAGACTGCAAAACCCTTGAAAATCAAGGCGTTTTGCAGTTCAATCGCTGTTTCTTCCGGTTTCATTCATGTAAAAATGACTTCCAGCAGCGGTGCAGAATAGCCTCGTCCATGTATTTGCCGGCGAGAGCGAAAGGGCTTCTTTTGCGGCCTGAAGAAGCGGCAGAAGATCGGAATGAATGGAAATATCACGCCCCCCTGCATCTGTTTGGGATCCCTTGATGACCGCTGGTCCGTTCTTCCACGCATGATGGACGTGGCCTTGTTCTGTTTGAACTTATTATCGTTCCATGTGTGGACAGCTGTTTCATTGGGACGTATTTCGGTATGAAGATGGGTGAACACCTGACGTCCGATTGGGCGGTATTTGGCGACGTCAAGGATGGCAGTGCATTCTTCAAGTTCCGCTGAGTCATATGGGGATCAAGCGGGACTGACGCGTCTGTTTAAACATCTCCTGCATCACCATCCGCAGCTTTTGTTATATGAGAGGGCGAGCAGCCTGCTTGTCCATTCGAAATGCGCTGGAGGTGTATGTCTTTTCATCCTTAGGCTTCATGGTGCCGATACAGGGCTTGATGCAACCATTGAACTGTTCATCGTACATTTTCAGTGATTTGTCCGTCAGTCCTTTGGGGCCTGTGTAGGTGGCTTTTCCTTCTTTATACCAGGCAGAAACGCGCATGCTTTCGCCGACGGTTTCTTCGCTGCGTTTTGCTGCGGGCGTTTCTCGGCCGGCTTGGTCATGGCCTCCGGTGACCTCATACTTCTTGCCGTTGTATCGGGCTGTTTTCGAATAGAGTTTCCCGTTGATTTTCCTATCGTTGGTAAGACAAAGGGGCAGTGAGCCGGTCAAAACTTACTGCCCCTTCTCCCGTTCGGTGTTTCGGCACCGGCGGGACTTTTTATTTATTCAGGTTTTCGTGGTTCTCGTATGCGATTTCTTGAAGTTTTTTGTACAGAGGCTGAATGTTGTATTTTTAGGGAACTCAAATGTTTTCTCTCCCATGGATACACCATTCGTAGCTTTGTAATATGGAGATGCGATATAAGAGATATTGATTTCACTGTCATCCAAACCAAATCCGGAGGTTTCGGCGGAAACATGAACAATGCTGTTCAGATTAATGGAATCTACCCGCATCTTTTGCCCGGTAGCGCCCTGTTTATCAAAAATCAACAATGCGTTTGTCCGTAAAAAGCACTACGTCACGTACCAGACGGAAACCGAGCTGAATTGTTTCGTTGTCCATTAAGTAGGCTCCGTATTCTTTTGCCAGTTCCTCAACCGATACTTCACTCATGTTTCCCAGTACACCCTGCGTAAGGGAGCCACCGAGTTTCCCAATCAGTCCCATTTTATATTCCTCCTTCTATTTATACCGCCCTTCGGCGGTTGGGTTACTTTTGGCAGCGGGGAACCGCTGCTTCCATCAATAGAGAATACGCCGATATCCCGGTTTTCGATCGGTGCTTTGGTGCAAAATGCAATGGAACCATCTGGAAAATAAGGCTCCATAGAATTACCGCCAACTTTCACGGCATGCATGGCATTTTGGGAATCATCTTTCTTTTCCATGTCTATCGCTGCTCTGACAGTACGCTGCCTCAATTTGTCTGTACTGTCATCGTCCTTTGCTGCTTTTTTAGCCTCCTCCGAGAGCTCGGAGGAGGATTTTTGATTCGGAGGGTTTCTTTTGGGCATTACTAAAGCCCATGGGATAATCAATAGTAGATCCATATTTCTGAGCTGCAGCAATCCAAAAATCGGATTTCGGGTTTCGGCTTCCTGTTTCGTACATATTCCCCTTCCTTCCTGTCACTAATCATAAACCACCAGAAGCGAGATATCAATAAAATAATTCCCCAAATGGCGAACATCGTATTGATAGACTCCGAGTTGTAGGCTGCACTGCAACTAGTCCATGGCAAGAGGATAAGAAGGGATAACAATGCGAACTTGTGTAAACATTGAAGCAGAAGGCGGACGGCTCCCCATGGCCAAAGGCCAGTTGGCATTACGTTTAAAACTTATAACAGCTATATCCGTGGCGCTATGAGAACGATCTGGTGAACAAAGCCAGTATGCAGACCGTGGGATGGTATAAAAATGCCCCTGTCGATTCGGACCCATCGGCAGGGGCGTAAGACATGAAATCAGTCTTTACATTTGTATTTTAGCACAATGGAAAGCGGATTACAAGGAGGAAGTTTTTCGCATGGCACAGGAAGTGCGAAAACACCGGCGGGCGGGAGACTGCGCTTCCGGATCATGCCGGCGGCTTGCCTGATCGTAACAATGGCGGTGGTCTCTACGATGGTTCAGGCTGCCAGCGGAAAGTTCCAGCCTACGGCAGATGTAAAAATCATTGAGAAAACAAAAGTCTGCGCAAAAGGTGACTTCATTGGGTAGGTCTATTCTAATGACCAAAGCGCCTGTCGGATGGCGGTGCCGGTGGTAATGATTACTATGAGGAACGCACGGAGGCCGCGCCTCCTCGCTGAATGCTCGATACTGCTTCAGATTAGACTCGGTGATTCAAACAGAATATGAACAAAATGGTTAATATATTATGCAAACACAATTAGCGCCCAAATCGCCATAGGCAGCTATAACGGAACCGGTGCCGGCCAAACCTGAAAAGTTTGTTTATGGAAACATTCATTGACCACGAGATCCGGGTTTGCACAGTTGGAACTTGAACTTTAAGGAAAGGAGGGACTAGCTGTGTAAATGTGCGGGAAACTCGTCGAAAGGGATGAACCGATGGGCTGGCTGAAAATCGGAAAACGGTATCTTTTTGACCGGCTGAGCGAAAAAGCAGTACACAGAGTGGATAGAACTGCTTACAAATACGGGGAAGATCTGATGGTAAAGTTGGCAAAAGGCGATGCAGTAAAAATCGAAAATAGCTAGGGAGAAATCCCCGGCCATTTGTTAGCATTTTTAGTTAGCGTTTTGCAAAATATTTTGCTAATTCATGCGGCAATATTTTGAAATAAGCAAATAATCTATTGTCTGCGCTATCCGTTGCAGCAGTATAGAAAAAACCGGATGTGATTGCATCGCAATGACTTCCGGTTTGGCTTTTTAGGGGATGAAGGATTCGAACCCTCACAAACGGGTCAGAGTCCGGTGTGCTACCATTACACAAATCCGCTGTGTTCCGCAGAACATTAGCTATTATAGCGCGTTTTGAAAAAAAGTCAAGACCTAATTTGCAATTTTTTTAAAAAGAGGAAATTTAAATATTAATGCTTTAAAGCTGCTTGGAGATGAGCCGTCAGTCGGGCGAATTCGGCCAGCCGAGGGTTTCGCCGCGCACAGTGGGAGAAAATCCGCATGCGTCCAGCAGAGCGGACAGCTCGTCCTTGCGCAAACGGCTGCCAAAGCGGCACTCAGGGCATTGAGCAGCGTTTTGCGGCGCAATGCAAATGCAGCGCGGACGACCTGGAAAAAGAAAGGTACGTCCGCCACATCCACTGGAGGAGCTTTGCGTACTGTACAGCGCAATACGGCAGAGGTCACTTTGGGCTGCGGCGTGAAGCAGTCCGGCGGTACATCAAACAGCAGTTCCGGCTGTGTATAAAACTGCATGTAAAGAGAAAAAGCGCCGTAATCTGCAGTGCCAGGGAGGGCGCAAATGCGTTGGGCCACTTCTTTTTGGATCATCACAGTCAATCGCTGGAAACGGCCGCTGTCGATCAGCGCAGAGAGGACCGGGTGGTAATGTTGTAAGGCAGATTTGCGCATACCAATGGCGTCAAGCCGGAAAAATGCGTATCCACCAAGGCGGCAATGTCAAGCTTTCATGATATCGCCGCTGACAATAGATACATTTTCATACTTTGACAGTGTTTCTTCCAGTACGGGAGAAGACGGCGGTCCAGCTCCACGGATACAACCTGTCCGGCGCGGCGAGCGAGCTGCTCAGTCAGGCAGCCAATGCCGGGGGCCAATTTCCAGCACGCCGCAGTTTTCATCCGCGCCGCAGTGCTCGGCAATGGCTTGGGGAATCGAAGCGTCAATCAGAAAATTCTGGCCCATAGCCTTAGAAAAGTGGAAGCCATGTCGTCCCAACAGAGTACGGATATTATTCAGATCACACAGATTCATAGTGTTCTCCTTTGTATGCATAAAGTAAAAACAGTATACCATATATTTTGCCGAAGCAAAAAAAGATGAAAACAGGGCCAACGCAATTGCGTTGGCCCTGTTGCGTTCAGTTCAGCACATATACTGTCACATTGCGGCGACCGAACTGGATGCATTCGTTGTAGGTATTGTAATACAAATCCACTTTATTGCCCTTGATGGCGCCGCCGGTATCAGCGGCTACGGCGGTGCCGTAAACGATTTTTCCGTTGGGGGTGGTGATATAGAGTTTGCTGCCCATAGGGATTACCTTGGGATCTACGGCAACGCAGCCCACGCTGGCCACGCGGCCTGAAGCTGTGCGGGCACCGGCCTTGGCGGTATATGCCGTGGCATTGGCAGTGATTACGCGGGAATAGGTGAGTGTGTCACCGGGCGGAAGGTCAGCACGCCGCTGCCGTCGCTGTTGCGCGCATCGGAGGCGATGCGGTCATTGGAAGAGATGGAGGCAGATTTGGTGCCGTATTCCACAATTTCGGCGGTGGGCGCTGTGATGATTTCAGAGGAAACTGGTTCGCGGCGGATCTCCTCGCCATTTTGTAGGTAATGGGTAGGTGACCAGAGCCGAACCGTTTTGCCTGCCTGCTTCACGGTTTCTTTTCCCTTGGTCATTGAGTTGTTGGCAACCCGCTCGGTGGTATAGGTGATCGGCTCCACGGCTTCGGCGGTGCCGTACGTGTACTTCACCACGTCAATGACCATGCCGTCTTCCGTATAGTCGGACAGGTCGATGGAGACTTCGTCTTCATCATTCAAAGTAATATTCATACGTTCGAGCAGTTCGCTGACGGTTTCCTGATATGCGCGGGTGTGCAGCGTGGCGCCCATGTAATGGATAGACACTTCTTGGCTGCGGATGATGGTAATCTCCACTGCGCCGTCTTCTCCGGCAGAGGAAACGATCTGATCGGCGGGGGACACTTCAATGCCGGCTTTTTCCACCACGGCGGAGGGAGCGTATGGCTGCTCTCTACAGTGGTGCGGGTATTGCCGTCATCAACGATGTAGACGGCTTTCGCACTGACGATGCTGGATGCGGCTCAACGGTCAGAAACAGCATCAGGACAAACGCAACGATCCGACGGACCGGGCGTGTCGTATGATGATCGCCGGTTCCATGATTCAACATAAAAACCTCCTGAAAGTTCCACGGCAAAGCCGGGTGGAGTACTGAAATCCGAAATCCCAGTTTCTGGAAAGTACAGACAGCTGGGAAAATCAAATGGTAACAAAAGATGTAACTTTTGTTACCCGGCTCAAATACAAGCCATAGTATACAATCAATCTCCACATTTGTCAAGTTTTTGCGGGGATTGATGGGGCACTGCCCCACTTTCACAAAAAACGCCGTAGACTTATATGAAAAATATGGTAAAAGTATATGCAATAGTTACAAAATAATTACAAAATAGTGTGAAAGAATAAAATTATGGTCAACCGTTCTGAAAAGGAAAAAAAGAAGAGGGTCAATCAGGAATCAAAAAAGAAAAAAGGAAAAATAAAATGGATAAAAATAGAAAAATGGCTGTTTCTGGTAACAGAAACAGCCATCAAAAAGATGTGCAAAGGATGGTTCGGGACACCACTTCAGTCAGAGGCGGCTCCATCTTCCTGCTGCAGTTCTTCCAGGGCTGCAGCATAAATGATCCGACCTTTTTTATCCAATACAGACGGATCAAAAGAGACCATCATGTCCGGGCGGCGGCGGGTGTGCGTTTGTATGATTCTTTTTTGCGCCATTCGGCCACCTTTTGGTGGTTGCCGGAAAGAAGAATGGCCGGTACATGCCGCCCGTGCCAATTTTCCGGGCGGGAGTACTGGGGTACTCCAGCAGGCCGTCCCAGTGGGATTCTTCCTCATAGCATTCTGCATCCGGGAGCACGCCGGGCACCAGGCGGCACACGGCGTCGGCCAAAGGCCATGGCAGGAATTTCGCCGCCGGTCAGCACAAAGTCGCCCATGGAAATTTCTTCGTCCACGCATTCCTCAATAAACCGCTCATCGACACCCTCGTAGTGACCGCATACCAGCACCAGACGGTCATAGTCTGCGGCCAGGCGCTTGGCTGTGGCCTGACGGAAAGTTTCGCCGCAGGGGGAAAAATAGATGGTATGGAGCCGCTCGCCGGCTTCGTCGCAGATATGCTTCCAGCATTGGTACAGGATCGGCCTGCATGACCGCGCCGTGGCCGCCGCCGTAGGGATAGTCGTCCACCTGCTTTTGTTTATTTAAGGTATAGTCCCGGATCTGGTGGCATTCGATGCGGATATAGCCCGTTCCTCGGCACGACCCAAAATAGATTCGCACAGCATGTCCCCACAGATTCGGGAAACAGCGTCATAATATCAATTCTCATCGGAGGCCATTCCTTTCAAAAGATGAACAGTCATTACGCCTGCGTCCAGGTCGGTATTCTCGATCATAGCCGGTACGGCGGGGATCATGTATTCTTTTTCCCCTTTGACCACCAGCACGTTATTGGCAGGGTAGAGAAGGATGTCTGTAATTTTGCCGATTTCCTGTCCGTTTTCGGCGTTGCGCAGCCAGTCCGATCAGTTCGGCATTGAGATAGCGTCCTTCCGGCAGATGGATATCCTCCCGTCGGACGGAGAGAATTTTATTTTTCAGGTGCAGGGCTGTATCCATGTCCTCTACGCCGGGCAGCGTCAAAGTACGTTGTTCTTGTGAATGCGCACTGCTGTGGGATGCACGCTGTTTTCCGTCCAGGTAGAGGGGTTTGAAAATCCAGGAACTGTTCGGCGCTGTCGCACCAGGGCTGTACTTTTAGTTCTCCCGGACGCCGTGAGTGTTTACAATCTGTCCTACTTCCACATATGCAAGCTTCATAACAGGCTCCTTTTGGTCAAAACAGACCGGTGATGAAAAATAAGGTTTCCGTTATTATAACGGAAATTGTTCATTCGGCAAGGGGCGTTCTGGACCAGTACACCTGAAGTCCATTTGGAAGCGGGGCCTTTCCGTGCCCACCGGATCAGAAAAAGCTGGAGCCATGTGTTGACAAATAAAAAAGAGTATGCTACACTTTCGGTCTGAAATCGTACTATTAGGGGGGCTTTTATGGAGGATATTCACGGGCAGTTAATGGAATACAATGAACTCTGTAAGGAGACAGATGCGCTGTATAGGCAGGTGGCAGAATGCAGTGAGTTGTCAGATGCCATGTTTTGGGTTTTTGTACACCGTGTGCGCCAGAAAGGGAGCTGCAGCCCTAAGGATGTGTGCGATGCGTGGACGATGCACAAGCAAACGGTACATTCGGCCCTGAAAAAGCTGGAAAGCCAGGGCTACATTGCCCTGGAAACTGCGCCGGAGGATCGGCGCAGTAAGCATATTTTGCTGACGGAAAGGAGAGCGCTGCCGAAGCACTTATTTTGAACCGTTGTTTCGGGCGGAGAAACCGCTTTTGCGCAGATGGATCGGGAACACCGGACTGGGTTGCTGCGTGGGTGCCGGGCCTATTTGAACGAACTGCGGCCTGCGGTGGAGCGTCTGCTTGCGCCGGCAGAGACGGCGGACAGGCTGGAAAGAGTGAGAGGAAAGTATTTTGATGATGCAAATATGCAAAGAAAGGACGCACATATGAACATTCAATTATCCGATCATTTTACGATGGGCCGGCTGCTGCGCTTTACGCTGCCATCTATTGTGATGATGGTGTGCGTCGATCTACAGCGTGGTGGACGGCTTGTTTGTGGCCAATATTGTAGGCAGTGATGCGTTGGCCTCCATCAATATTGTCATGCCTCTGTTTTTGGTACTGGGTGCATTCGGTTTCATGCTGGGCACCGGCGGCAGCGCCGAGGTGGCCAAGACCATGGGGAAGGGAGGGATGAGGACGCCAAAAGCTATTTTACCAATTTGACCCTGGCGGTGGCGGTGCTGGGCGTGGCGCTGACGTTGGGAACCGTCTTTTTTATCCGCCCGATCAGCTATTTGCTGGGCGCCAGCGACCGGCTGATCGATTATTGCGTGGTGTATGGCATCATTTGCCTGATCGGCAATATTCCTACATGCTGCAGGCCTTTTTCCAGGCGTTTTTCATCACGGCGGAAAAGCCGCGCCTGGGCATGCTGCTGACCATTGCCAGCGGTCTGACCAATATGGTGCTGGACTGGCTGTTTATCGCGGTGCTGGGATGGGGCATTGCCGGCGCCGCTGCGGCGACGTCCATCGGCTGCGCCGTGGGCGGCTTTGCCGCTGATCTATTTTGCACGTAAGAACAGCAGTCGCCTGCAGTTCGTCCGGCCCTAAACTGCACTGGCGGATGCTGGGTCACAGCGCGGTGAACGGTTCTTCGGAAATGGTGTCCAATGCTTCGCGCGCCCTGACGACATTCCTCTTCAATATCCAGCTGATGCGTTTGGTGGGTGAGGACGGCGTCAGTGCCATTACTGTGATGCAGTATGTGAACTTTGTGTTCATTGCTGTGATGATCGGCTTTTCTGTGGGCGTTGCTCCGGTAGTTGGTTTCCACTATGGGGCGAAGAATACCGATGAGTTGAAGGGCTGTTCCGCCGCTGCATGACGTTTATCGTCGCCTCCTGTGTCGGTATGTTTGTGCTTTCCGAGGCGGTGGCCTATCCGCTGATCAATATTTTCACCGACCATGCGTCCCTGTTTGAGATGACTTTGTATGGATTCGGATTTTTGCGCTGTCATTTTTGGTGGTGGGTGTGAATATCTTTGCTTCGGCCTTTTTACGGCGCTGTGTAATGGTTTGGTGTCTGCGGGCATTTCGTTTGCGCGCACCATCGTCTTTGAAGCCGGGGCCGTACTGCTGCTGCCTATTGCCTTTGATTTGAACGGTGTATGGATGGCACTGCCTGTGGCTGAAGGGCTGGCGCTGCTGGTGTCGGTGGGCTGTCTGATCTTTTCCGGAAGCGCTATCAGTACGCATAAGTGCGGTGTGAAAAGAAGCCTTTCCCAGAGGGAGGAAAACGCCCCTCCGGTATGCTGTCAGCATACCGGAGGGGCGTTTTTTAGGAATGAAACGGATGATTTGCGTTCAGGCGGTCAGGAGCAGGATAGAATCCGGTTGGTTCTTCGCTCAAATTGATCATGATATTTTTCATCTGGGTATAGTGCTCCAACATGACCTTATGCGTTTCGCGGCCAATGCCGGACTCCTTATAGCCGCCGAAGGCGCGCCTTCGGGAATGGCATTATAGGTGTTGACCCACATGCGGCCGGTTTCGATAGCCCGGGCCACCCGGATAGCGCGGTTGATGTCACTGGTCCAAACGGCGCCGCCCAAACCATACACGCTGTCATTGGCCATGGCGATCACATCGGCTTCGTCTTTGAACTTAATGATAACCGCCACCGGCCCGAAGATCTCTTCGCGGGCGACGCGCATGTCGTTGGTCACATTGGTCAGCAGCGTAGGGCGCATGAAGCAGCCCTTGGCCAGCGCGACTTCGTAAGCACGTACCCCGCAGCAAGCCACGGTAGCGCCCTCTTGTTTGCCGATCTCTACATAATCGAGGATTTTCTTGAGCTGCCCCTCGTCGATCTGGGCGCCCATCTGGGTTTCAGGATCCCAGGAGGGGCCAACCTTGACCGCGTTGAAGCGTTTAACGGCTTCTTCCACAAACTTATCATAAATGCTGTCCTGAACGAATACGCGGGAGCCGGCACAGCATACCTGGCCCTGGTTGAACAGGATGCCCAATTCTGCGCCGTCCATGGCCATGTCCCACTTGCAGTCGTCGAAAGAAGATGTTGGCGGATTTGCCGCCCAGCTCCAACGTGGCGGGAATCAGCTTTTGAGCTGCTGCCAGGGCCACATCACGGCCCACTTCAGTGGAGCCGGTGAATGCCAGTTTGCGGAAACCGGGGTGCTCCAGCATGTACTGGCCGGATTTGCCGCCGCTGCCGGTGATTACGTTGAATACGCCCGCAGGGATGACATCCTGAATCAGACGGGCCAGCTCCAGAACGCTCAGGGAAGTAGTGCTGGAGGGCTTAAAACGGTGCAGCAGCCGCTGGCCAGAACGGGGGCCAGTTTCCAGGCGGCCATCAGGAAGGGAAGTTCCAGGGAACGATCTGGCCCACAACGCCGATGGGTTCGCGCAGAATCAGGCTCATGGTGTCGGTGCCGAGCATATTGGCACTGCCTTCTTCAGCCATGATGCAGCCGGCAAAATAGCGGAAATGCTGAGCCGACAGTGGAATATCCACTGCCATGGTTTCGCGGATGGGCTTGCCGTTGTCCAGGGATTCTACCATGGCAAGGAATTCTTTGTTTTCGTCGATGATATCGGCGATCTTGTTCAAAATAGCGGCGCGTTCGTTGACTGAAACATTTTTCCAGGTTTCAAAAGCTTTCCAGGCCGCCTGAACGGCTGCGTCCACATCTTCGCGGGTGGCCTGGGCGCATTCGGCCAGGATTTCGCCGTCGGCGGGGCATTTTGTTTGAAAACGGCGCCGTCGGAGGCATCACGCCACTGTCCGCCGATAAAAAGCTGATATGTATCCTGTAAAGTTACGCCGTGAATGTTTTTCATAGGTAGCAGCTCCTTTCACAGTAAAAACGATGTGATAAAACATATTGGGATTCTATGTTTTGCTCTGTAATCAACATACCACATACTCTATGGTCAGGACAAGAGGAAGTTGCTGCCTTTTCGAAGAATCTTTGGAAGTTCGTGAAAAGGTTATCAGAGTGAGCTGCAAACACCAGGAATTGGTAATTTTGTACAATATTAAATCGAAAGATAGAGTAAAAATGCTGGGCGGCATTTATAAAAGTTTTTTTTTGACGAAAGCTTATTGATATTTGCGAAGATAAAGAACAGGATATGTTTTCGAAGATAAAAAAGGAAGCGGCTTGGCAAATGCCAAACCGCTTCCTTTTCGATTCAGTCTACAATATCGACGGAAACCTTGGTTCCGGTGCGCTGGGCATAGGAGCGTACCACAGTGCGGATCTCCTTGGCGATGCGCCCCCTGGCGGCCGATCACCTTGCCCATGTCCTCAGGGGCCACGCGCAGTTCCAGCGTGATTTCCTCTTGGCCTGGAACCTCCGTTACCGTGACGGCTTCCGGGTGGTCCACCAGGTTTCGGGCGATATAGAGCAGCAAGTCTTTCATGCCAACTCCTCCAGATTAAGCCTTGGCCTTTTTCAGCAGGCTTCTGACCGTCTCGGTGGGCTGAGCGCCGGTCTTGATCCAGGCCTCAGCGCGCTCCAGGTCGATCTTGATCTCTGCCGGGTCGGTGCAGGGATTATAGGTGCCGATTTCTTCGATAAAGCGGCCATCGCGGGGATAGCGGGAATCGGCGACCACAACTCTGTAGAAAGGAGCGCTCTTGGCGCCCATTCTGCGCAGTCTGATTTTAACCATGTTGATTCACCTCCAAAATATTGATCCACAAGTGGGGTATATAAATGCGTTGATCAGGGTGACCAAAGCTACATTTATCCATTTTTGGCATGCCCTCAGCGCAGGCGCTTTTTACGGCCGAAACCGCGCAAACCACCGCCGAAGTTGCCGCCCATGCTGCTGCCGCCGCCGAGGCCGGCCAGCGCGCCCAGCTTGCCGCGGCCCTTATACATCTGCTTGGCAATCTGGTTCATCATGTCGTACTGCTTGAGCAGGCGGTTCACGTCGGAAACCTCCAACCCGCAGCCTGCGGCGATGCGCCGCTTGCGGCTGGCGTCCAGCACGTTGGGATTTTCACGCTCATAGGGCGTCATGGAAAGGATAATGGCCTCGCTGCGGTTGAGCACCTTGGGATCCAGTTCTGCGCCTTCCAACTGCCGGCCCATGCCGCCGGGGAGCATAGAAGCGATCTGGGAGATATCGCCCATCTTTTTCATCTCACGCATTTCGTCGAGAAAATCGGCGAGGCTTAGGCGGCTTTTTTTCAGTTTCCGATCCAACTCTGCCGCTTTTTTCTGGTCAAAGGTCTGCTCGGCCTTCTCGATGAGGGAGAGCACGTCGCCCATGCCCAGAATACGGGAGGCCATACGATCAGGGTGGAACGGCTCGATCATGTCCAGCTTTTCGCCGGTGCCGGCGAATTTAATGGGCTTGCCGGTGGTGGCCTTGATAGACAGAGCCGCGCCGCCGCGGGCGTCGCCGTCCAGCTTGGTCAACAGCACGCCGTCAATGCCGAGGGCTTCGTCAAAAGCGGTGGCGGCATTTACGGCGTCCTGGCCGGTCATAGCGTCTACCACCAGAAGGATTTCGTTAGGATGCACGGAGGCTTTGATGTTTTTCAGCTCGTCCATCAGCTCCTCATCGATGTGAAGCCGGCCGGCGGTGTCGAGAAACACCATGTCGTTGCCGTGGTCCTGCGCGTGGCGGACGGCGGCTTCAGCGATTTTACCGGATCGCCCTGGCCCATTTCAAACACAGGCAAATCCAGCTGTGCGCCGACTACTTTGAGCTGTTCAATGGCGGCGGGGCGGTATACGTCGCAGGCAGCCAGCAGGGGACGCATGCTGTAATTCTTGCGCATCAGCCCCGCCAGTTTGGCGCAGTTGGTGGTTTTACCGGCACCCTGCAGGCCCACCATCATTACAACAGTGGGAGACCGGGGAAGCCATAGTGAGCTTGGCATTGGTTCCGCCCATCAGAGCCGTCAGCTCGTCGTTCACGATTTTAATGACCTGCTGAGCCGGCGTCAGGCTATCAAGTACGTCGCTGCCGATGCACTTTTCGGTGACGGTGGAGACGAAGTCCTGACGACCTTGTAGCTCACGTCGGCTTCCAAAGGGCCAGCCGGACTTCACGCATGGCCTCCCCTTAACGTCGTTTTCCGACAGACGGCCCTTGCCGCGCAGCTTTTTGAACGCGGCGCTCAGTTTTTCGCTCAGCCCCTCAAATGCCATTGTCCTGCTCCTTCAATGTGTGCACGGATGCACGAATAATATCGATATTCTCCGAAATCTGCCGGTTGTCATATTGCCGGCGGTTGATCTTTTCGATGGCCTCCGCAGCCTGCTCGGCATTGGAAACTGCTTCGCGGCAGCGCAGAAAGCGGCGGATAATGCCGGTGCGATCTTCGATTTCGGTCATGGCGGCCTCGGCGCGGACAATTACGTCCCGCACCCCTGACGGGAAATGCCGTAGTTTTCAGCGATTTCGGCCAGGAGAGGTCTTCGTTGTAATAAAGGTCGAAGAACTCTTTCTGCCGTTCGGTCAGCAGTTCTCCGTAGAAATCGAAGAGCATCGTCATGCGGTAGGTCTGATTTTTCATGGAGAACACCTCTTTCTGTAAAGTATCGGAACTTTACAACAGGGTGTATTGTACTAAAATCCAGGCCTGCTGTCAAGGGAAAGCGAAATTTTTGAAAAAAGAGGGGCTGCCGCTGGCCGTCTGGCCGGGACGGACAGCGGAAAGTTTGCCGAAAGTTTTTGAAATGGCTTGTGAAACAGCGCTGAAGTCAGTATAATACATACAACTGTTTTTTTATAATGTGTATAAGAAAAGGCGCATTTTGCGCCATGGGAGGATTGATCCTATGGAAATCATCCGCCGACGGCTGATGCCCGGCGTCCATCTCACGTATATTCAGGAGAGGAAATTTAAAACGAATTTGCTGTCGGCCCAGCTGGTTTCGCCGCTGCGGCGGGAAACAGCTTCGGCCAATGCGCTGCTGCCTGCGGTGCTGCGGCGGGGTACGGCTCGTTACCCCGATATGGAGTGCTTTTCCCGGGTGCTGGACGAGCTGTACGGCGCGCGCATCGACTGTACGGTGCGCAAAAAAGGCGAGAATCAATGCATCGGGTTTGTGGCCAGTTTTATCGATGACCATTTTATCCCCGGCGGGGAAGTGCTGCTGGAACCGATGGCGGAACTGCTGGGGATCTGGTGTGCAATCCGGCCACCCGCAGCGGCCGCTTTTTCCCGGAGTATGTGAAAGGTGAGCGCACGAACCTGGTCGATCAGATCCGCGGGCAGGTCAACGACAAGCGCACCTATGCCGCCATCCGGCTGATCGGCGAGATGTGCCGGGCGGAGGCTTATGGTGTGGGTCGTCTGGGCAGCGAACAGGAAGCGAAAAAACTTTCCCCCGGCCGCCTGCACAAACGCTATTGTGCACTGCTGAACAGCGCGCAACTGGAGCTGTTCTATTGCGGCAGCGCGGAGCTTGCACGCGTGGAGCATGCGCTGCTGGCGGCATTCAGCGCCCTGCCCCGCGCCGATGTGCTGGAGGCGGTGCAGACCATGCCGCATTCCGGCGCCGGTGAGGCGCGCTATGTAAGCGAGGAAATGGATGTGACCCAGGGTAAGCTGGCTATTGGTTTTTCCTGCCAGAGCCGGGACTATCCGGCGCTGCTGCTTTTTAATATGATTTACGGCGGCAGTGCTACGTCTAAATTGTTTCTCAATGTGCGCGAAAAGGAATCGCTGTGTTATTATGCTTCGTCTGTGCTGCACAGACAGAAGGATATAATTACGCTCTCCAGCGGCATCGAGGTGGAAAATTATGAGCGTGCCTTTGACGAAATCATGGCCCAGCTTTCCGCTGCCCAGCGGGCGAGATCGAGGACTGGGAAGAGAACGGCGCCCGGCGCACCATGCGCCATGTCCTTCGGACAATGGGCGATAGCATGAGCCAGCTGGAAGACTTTTATCTGGGTCAGGCGGTCACCGGTACTACGGACACTGTGGAAAGCCTGGCGGCAGATCTGGACGCTGTGACGCGCGAGCGCATGCTGGAAGCGGCTGCAGGCGTCCGGCTGGATACTGTGTATTTCCTGCGCAGTTTCCGCGACGCGGCGCAGAAGCCGGAAGAGAAGGAGGGAGTGCTGTGAAAGAGACACACTATCCTAAACTGGAGGAGAGGATATTCCGCCAGACATGCGACAACGGCCTGCGGCTGTTTGTGGTACCCAAACGTGGATTTGCCAAGAATTACGCTTTTTTCGCTACAAACTACGGCAGTATGGATATGCGCTTTTGCCTGAACGGGGAATGGAAGGAAACGCCTGCAGGCGTGGCCCATTATCTTGAGCATAAAATGTTCGACACGAAAGACGGCAACGCGCTGCAGGAGTTGTCCCAGCTGGGGGCTGAGCCGAACGCTTTTACCAGCGACGCGATCACCGGCTATTATTTTACTGCTACGGAACATTTTGAGGAGAGTCTGCGCATTTTGCTCTCGTTTGTTTCTGTGCCATATTTTACAGAAGAGAGCGTGTCCAAGGAGCAGGGGATCATCGGCCAGGAAATCCGCATGATTGAGGACGATCCCAACTGGCAGGTTTATGCAAATCTTTTGAAAGGGCTGTATCGCAGCCATCCGGCCCGTATCCCTGTGGCAGGTAGTGTGGAGTCCATTGCCGGCATCACTGCAGAGATGCTTTATGACTGCCATCGGGCCTTTTATGATCCTGCCAATATGGCCCTGTGCGTGGTGGGGGACGTGGATCCGGAAGAAATCCTGCGCATTGCAAACGAGGTGCTTCCTGCGGGAGCGCACCCGCGGATCGAGCGGGATTATGGCGCCGAAGAGAACGAAACAGCCGCTGCGCCTGCAGTGGAAACGGCTATGGAGGTTTCTCTGCCGCTGTTTTTGTGCGGCTACAAATGCGACGGCGTGCCGGATGGGGAAGAAAATCTTCGCCAGGAACTGATTGGCAACATGGCCTGCGATATCCTTTTCGGCGAATCAGTCCGCTGTACAATCGGCTATATACCGAAGGTTTGATCAACGGCGAGTTTGGCGGCGGGTATGAACTGCTGCCCGGTATTTCTTTTTGCGGTTACAGGCGGAAGAGCAAAAAGTCCGCGCAAAGTGCATCTGGCCATTATGGAAGAAGCGGAACGGCTGAACCGCGAGGGGGTAAGCGACCAGCTGTGGCAGCAAATCCGCCGTGCGACCTACGGCGGTTTGCTGCGCGGGCTGAATTCTTTTTGAGAGCATTGCAGTGGGGGTGGTGGAATCGGCCTTCCGCGGCTATGACTATTTCCGATTCCCGGAGATTTTCGCATCCATTGAAAAGGTGGATGTGGAGCAGTTTATCTCTGAAAATATCACGCCCGACCGGGCGACCATTTCCATGATCCATCCCAAACAGAAAAGTGAGGCGTAATCTTTTTGAACAGTTTTATGCGGGAAATGCCCGTCAGTTTTCCGGGGCTGTTTCCCGGGCTTGAGATCAATATCGACCCTGTGGCGCTGCATATCGGCCACGGAATTTACTGGTACGGCATTATTATTGCCTGCGGCTTTTTGCTGGCGGTGTTGTTTTGCTCGCGCCGTGCCGATCGGTACGGCATTGAAAAAAAGGATCATTTGTATGATATGCTTTTGATTGCCACCCCCATCAGCATTGTCGGCGCCCGAGCCTACTATGTCATTTTTTTATCTGGATCTGTTCCGAAATGCCGACGGCAGTATCGACTGGCCCAGCACCATTGCCATTTGGGACGGTGGACTTGCCATTTACGGCGGCGTGATCGCTGCAGTGCTGACGGTGTATTTTTTCTGCCGTTGGAAAAAAATCAAGGTGGGCGCCATGCTGGATCTGGGCTGTATGGGGCTGCTCATCGGCCAAATGATCGGCCGGTGGGGCAATTTCATCAACCGCGAGGCGTTTGGTGCGGAAACTACGCTGCCTTGGCGTATGCGTTTGTGGGAGAGCGCAGATCATTTTATCGAAGTGCACCCCACGTTTTTCTATGAAAGTCTGTGGAATTTAATCGGTTTGCTGCTGATCGTTCTGGTTGTGGAGAAGTGCCGCAAATTTGATGGGGAGAATTTTTTGTTCTATCTGTTCTGGTATGGCCTTGGCCGCGCCTGGATTGAGGGACTGCGCACCGACAGCCTGTATCTGTTCGACTGGACGCTGCTGGGTGCGCCGATCCGTGTATCCCAGTTGCTGAGCGTGGTGCTGTGTGTCATGGCGGCGGTGCTGCTGGTCTATCAGTTGAAATTCCGACGCCATGATCCATCAGATTTGTATGTGCACCAGGTGAAGGCGGCGCAATCGCAGGAAAAAAGGAGAGAGCAGTCATGGCAATTAAACTGGATGGCAAGGCGCTGGCCGAAAAATGCGCGCTCAGATCCGTGAGGAAACGGAAAGTTTGGCCCGGCGCCCGACGCTGGCGGTGATTTTGGTGGGGGAGAATCCGGCCTCACAGGTGTATGTGCGCAATAAGGAAAAGGACTGCGTCGAGTGCGGCATCTTAAGCCAGAGCTATCGTTTGCCGGCGCAAACCAGTGAGGCGCAGCTTCTGGAGCTGATCGATGTGCTCAATGAAAATGACCGGGTGGACGGCATTTTGGTGCAACTGCCCCTGCCGGAGCATATTTCCCAGGAAAAGGTGCTGCACGCCATTCGGCCAGATAAAGATGTAGACGCATTTCATCCGTTCAACGTAGGTAAGATCGTCACCGGTGAGCAGGGGTTTCTGCCCTGTACGCCGGCAGGCGTGATGGCCCTGCTGCGGGAATATGAAATCGATATTGCGGGGAAAAGACTGCGTTGTGGTGGGCCGCAGCAACATCGTGGGCAAGCCCATGGCCATGCTGCTGCTGCACGAAAATGGCACGGTGACCATCTGTCACTCTAAGACGGCCCATCTGTCAGAGGTGACAGCCCGTGCGGATATCCTGGTTTCCGCGGTGGGAAAGACGGGCTTTATCACCGGCGATATGGTCAAGGAAGGCGCTGTCGTTGTGGATGTGGCTATGAACCGCGATGCAGAAGGCAAGCTCTGCGGCGACTGTGTGTTCGACGAGGTGGAGAAAAAGCCTCTTACATTACGCCGGTGCCCGGCGGCGTTGGTCCCATGACACGCTTGGTGCTGATGCAGAACACCCTTTGCAGCGGCAAACGCCCATCTGCAGGGCTGACCGAAGAAGAAAAGGTGCGTTTGTTTCCCATCTTTTTCTGCTTTTATCTTGACAATAGCGGCCCGGTTGTGCTATGGTGAATACGCTATATGACTGACGGAAGTGGGAGTGACCACATGGAGTATAGCAACGAAACATGCCGACCGTCTGGGCGCACCTTTTTTGGTGCGCCCTTTTTTGTTCCGCAATCGGTGTAAAGGGAAATACATTTACATAACGAAAAGGAGAGATTTCTTATGGCAACCTTTAAAAGCGATATTGAGATCGCCCAGGAATGCAAAATGCTGCCCATCTGCGATGTAGCTGCCGCTGCAGGAATCAGCGAGGATCTGCTGGAGTATTATGGCAAGTACAAGGCAAAACTCGACATTACAGCGCTGAAAGACCGGCCTGCCAAGGGCAAACTGATTTTGGTCACGGCCATCAATCCCACTCCTGCGGGCGAGGGAAAAACCACTACCAGCGTTGGTCTGGCAGACGGACTGCGCAAGTTGGGCAAGAACGCTATGCTGGCGCTGCGTGAACCGTCCCTCGGGCCGGTATTTGGCGTCAAAGGGCGGTGCTGCCGGCGGCGGTTATGCTCAGGTGGTGCCGATGGAAGACATCAATCTGCACTTTACTGGAGATTTTCATGCCATCGGCGCGGCGAATAACCTGCTGGCGGCCATGCTGGACAACCATATTCAGCAGGGCAACGCCTTGGGGATTGATGTGAAAAAGATCACCTGGAAACGCTGCGTGGATATGAACGACCGGCAGCTGCGCAACATTGTGGACGGCCTGGGCGGCCGGATGCAAGGCGTGCCCCGGGAGGACGGCTTTGACATCACCGTGGCCAGCGAAGTGATGGCTGTTTTCTGCCTGGCCACGGATCTGATGGATCTGAAAGCGCGCCTTGGCCGCATCATTGTGGCCTACACTTACGACGATAAACCAGTCACCGCCCATGATCTGCATGCTGAGGGTGCCATGGCAGCTTTGCTGAAAGACGCGATCAAGCCCAATCTGGTGCAGACATTGGAGGGCACGCCCGCCATTGTCCACGGCGGTCCCTTTGCCAACATTGCCCATGGCTGCAACAGCGTGGAGGCCACTACCACTGCGATGAAGCTCAGCGATTATGTAGTCACCGAGGCCGGTTTCGGCGCGGATCTTGGCGCGCAGAAATTTCCTAGATATCAAGTGCCGCCTGGCAGGTCTTAAACCCGATGCCTGCGTCATTGTGGCCACCGTGCGCGCCCTCAAGCACCACGGCGGCGTGGCCAAGGCTGACCTGAATCAGGAAAACCTGGAAGCGCTGAAAAAAGGCCTGCCCAACCTTATCAAACATGTGGAGAACATCACAAGGGTTTATGGTTTGCCTGCTGTGGTGGCTATCAATAAGTTCTATACCGATACAGATGCTGAACTGAACATGATTGCCGAAGCCTGCAAGGAATATGGCGTCAATGTGGCGCTTTCCGATGTATGGGGCCGCGGCGGCGAAGGCGGAAAAGAGCTGGCCGCCGAAGTGCTGCGCGTCATCGAGGAAGAGCCGAATCACTTCCGTTTTCGTATGCGGATGATTTGAGCCTCAAAGAGAAAATTCTGTCGATTGTGCGCAATATCTATGGCGGAAGCGCCGTGGTGTACGAAAGTACGGCGGAAAAAGAACTGGCGAAACTGGAGGCGCTGGGCTTTGGCAAGCTTCCGATTTGCATGGCCAAGACGCAGTACTCGCTGTCCGACGATGCGGCCAAACTGGGCGCGCCAAAAGGATTTCACTGTTACAGTCAAAAAAGTGCGAGTCAGTGCCGGCGCAGGCTTTGTGGTAGTGCAGACCGGCGATATCATGACGATGCCGGGTCTTTCCAAAGTTCCTGCCTCCGAGAAAATTGATGTGGATGAAAACGGCGTGATTACAGGGCTTTTCTGATTGGAATCCATTCGGGCCATTTTCGGCGGAGTATTTGAACAACACAATCGTTTTTTTTTGCAAAAAGGCAGGGCTGCTTCTCCAGGCAGCCCTGCCTTTTACAATTATTTTACCAGGAGAAAGGAAAATTTTTTCTTGACATTTCTGGAAAATAGCTCTATCATAATGCTCGAATTATTTAGCTAAAAAATTTAGTTAAAATTTTGAAATAACGAAAGGAAGTAAGAACAATGGAAATCACATTTGAAGCAGTGCGCGATGTAATCGTGGATACTCTGAGCTGCGAGGCAGAGGAGATCAAGCTGGAGACCAACCTGTTTGAGGATATGAAGATTGATTCTCTGGAGGCGGTGGAACTGTCTATGGCGCTGCAGGAGGCTTTTTGGTGTGGGCATCAGTGACGAGGATCTGCCCAATGTCAAGACCGTTCAGCAGATCATGGATTACCTCACCAGCCACAAGTAAGTCCCATGGAACTGGAAACGCTTTTTTCAACTGATGGACCGCTTCAGCCGCTCGGATCTGAGCGCGCTGGAGTGGCGCCAGGGCGAGGACGCGGTGGTTTTGAAGCGGGAAATGACGGCGGCTCCTGCCGCCGTTCCTGCCGTGCAGGCGTCGGTGCCTTCCTCGAATGCAGCTCCGGCTGAAGATGACGCTGAGTTGGTAACTGCGCCGATGGTGGGAACCTACTATGCCGCTGCTTCGCCGGACGAGGCCCCCTTTGTGAAGGTGGGACAGAAGGTAAACAAAGGCGATGTGCTGTGCATCATTGAGGCGATGAAAATGATGAGCGAGGTCACCGCGCAGTATGACGGCGTCGTTGCAGAAATCCTGGCGGAGAACGGTCAGGCTGTAGGCTTTGGCGCGCCGCTACTGCGGCTGCGGAGGGCTTAAGATGCTCAGGCGTGTGTTGATCGCCAACCGCGGCGAAATTGCCCTGCGCATCCTGCGGGCCTGCCGGGAAATGAATATTGAAACCGTGGCGGTTTATTCCGCTGCGGACGAGAATACCCTGGCGGCGTCCCTGGCGACCCAGTCGCTGTGCATTGGGCCGGCCCGGGCGGCGGAAAGCTACTTAAACAGCGATGCGCTGATTACGGCGGCACTGGCCACCGGGTGCGATGCGGTGCACCCAGGCTACGGATTTTTGTCCGAAAGCCCGGAATTTGCCGAACAATGTACGGCTGCGGGGCTGAAATTCATTGGACCTCCGGCGGAGGTCATTCGTCGGATGGGCAGCAAAGCTGCGGCCAAAGAATTGGCAAAACAAGCTGGCGTTCCTGTGGTGCCGGGCTCGGACGGACCTCTGAAAAACATTCGTCAGGCGCGCGCGCTGGCCGATAAAGTGGGCTACCCCGTACTGCTCAAAGCCTCTGCCGGAGGCGGAGGCCGGGGTATGCGCCAGGCTGACAGTGCGGAAGCGCTGGAAGCGGCCTACCGCGAAGCCCAGGCCGAGGCGGAAGCGTGCTTTGGCGATGGGGAAATGTATTTGGAAAAACTGATCGAACATCCGCGGCATATTGAGTTTCAAATTCTGGCGGACGCGCATGGTCACGTGGTGCATCTGGGGGAGCGGGAATGCTCTATCCAGCGCCGCCGGCAAAAGCTGATCGAAGAGGCGCCGTCCTGGGCGCTGTCGGATGCGCTGCGCCGGGAAATGGGAGAAAAAAGCAGTGGCGGCGGCCAAAGAAGCAGGTTATGTAGGCGCGGGTACGGTGGAATTTGTGCTTGCACCGGACGGAGCCTATTATTTTATCGAAATGAACACCCGCATCCAGGTGGAGCACCCGGTGACGGAAATGGTAACAGGTGTTGATCTGGTCAAGGAACAGCTTCGTATCGCTGCGGGACTTCGCTGACCTTTACGCAGGATGAGATCACGCTGCATGGCCATGCCCTGGAGTGCCGCATCAACGCCGAAGATCCGCAGCAGGACTTTCGGCCCTGCCCGGGAACAGTGGAATTTCTGCATGTGCCCGGCGGCCCGGTGTACGGTGGATACGGCACTGTTCACCGGCTGCGTAGTGCCGCCTTATTACGATTCTCTGGTGGCCAAGGTAATTGCCCACGGGAACACGCGGCTGGAAGCGATCCGCCGTATGCGCCGGGCGCTGGAGGAGTTTATTGTGGATGGTTTCATCACGAACGCCTCCCTTTCCCACCTGATGCTGTACGAGTCGGATTTTGTGCGCGGAGAATATGATACGGATTTTGTTGCAGGTCATATGGAGAAACGGCTGCAGCTCAGCAGTGCCTGTGATCGGCTCAGCGCAGAAGGAGAAAGGGATAGGGATGCGGAGTGAATCGGTTATTTGAACAGCGGCGCGCACGGATGCTGACGTATCAGGCTATGCGGGAAGGGCGCCTGCCTGCCGGCCGGCAGCTGCAGTGTCCCAAATGCGGCGGAGAAAGTGCGGCACAGCGCTGGAATGCGCTGCGGATGGTGTGTCCTTGTGCGGATATCACCGCCCTGTGGGGGCATATACCCGCCTGTGGCAGATTTTGGATCCTGGCTCTTTCCGGGAGCTGGATGCGGGCCTTGGATCCACGGACCCGCTGCATTTCCCAGGCTATGGTGCAAAGTTGAAAGAACTGCGCAAAAAAACCGGCATGGGGATGCCGCGGTCTCGGCTCTGGGCAGCATTGAGGCACCGTGCGGTATTTGTGGTATTGGACAGCCGTTTTCTCATGGGGAGCATGGGCACCGCGGTAGGGGAAAAAGGTTACGCGCGCGCGACCCAGCAGGCCGGGCGCCGCAGACTTCCCTGATCATCTTTGCCGCCAGCGGCGGAGCACGGATGCAGGAAGGAATTTTTCTCTGATGCAGATGGCAAAAACTGCCGCGGCCATCGACCGCTTTCAGAAGCGGGGCGGGCTGTATATTTCGTGTCTGACATCATCCTACTACCGGCGGCGTCACCGCCAGTTTTGCCTCTCTGGGCGATATTATGCTTGCCGAACCGGGCGCGTTAATCGGCTTTGCCGGGCCGCGGGTGATTGAACAGACGATCGGCGAAAAGCTGCCCGAAGGGGTTCCAGAGCGCCGAGGCGCTGCTGCAGAACGGATTCCTGGATCAGATTGTACCCCGCGACCGGTGGCGTGCGGTGCTTTTCTCAGGTGCTGTTGCTGCATGCAGGCAAAAAGGAGGCGCAGCGCTGTGAACGTAAAAACAGAAAAAAGAAGAAAAGAGTCTGCCCGAAATGCAGGAAAAGTTGACGCCCTGGCAGCAGGTGGTACTGGCACGGGATGCCGGCCGCCCCGGGTAGTGGATTACATCGCGCATCTTTTCACGGATTTTTTGAGCAGCGGGGTGACCGCTGCGGCGGCGAGGATAGCGCGATCCTGGGCGGCATTGCCAGGTTTCACGGGATTCCGGTTACCGTGCTGGGCCATCGCAAGGGAAAAAATCTGGATGAAAATTCACCTGCCGTTTCGGCATGCCTTCCCCGGAAGGTTATCGGAAAGCGCAGCGTCTGATGGAACAGGCGGAGCGTTTTCATCGCCCGGTGATCACCTTTGTGGATACGCCCGGCGCTTATCCGGGAAAAGAAGCCGAGCAGCATGGTCAGGGCGAGGCGATTGCCCGCTGTATTGCCAGCATGAGTGGGCTCACTGTACCGGTGCTCACTGTGGTTACAGGAGAGGGCGGCAGCGGCGGCGCTTTGGCACTGGCCGTGGCGGACCGGGTGCTGATGCTGGAGCATGCGGTGTATTCTGTACTCAGTCCGGAAGGTTTTGCCTCGATCCTGTGGAAAGATTCTGCCCGCAGTGCCGATGCGGCGAAACTGATGCACCTGACTGCGCACGATCTGTACCAGGGCGGTGTGGTGGAAGAAGTCCTTCCCGAACCGCCCGGCGGAGCACAGACCGATTGGGAAGCGACCTTCCGTACCGTGGATGCGGCGCTGTGGCGGGAGCTGGGGCCGCTGCTGAAACTGAGCGGGCAAAAATTGGCGGAGAGCCGTTATCGCCGGTTCCAGAAGTTGGGACAGGCAAGAAAGGAGCAACTATGAGCGCACCGGAGATCCTGTCCACGGGGAGTTGTGTTCCCACACAAGTGGTCACCAATGAAATGCTTGCCCAGCGGGTGGATACCAGCGATGAATGGGTATTCAGCCGTACGGGTATCCATTCTCGCCGTCACTGCAGCGGGGGAGAAAACGGCGTCGCTATGGCGGCGCAGGCAGCTCGTCAGGCATTGGAACGTGCCGGTGTGAAACCGGAAGAGGTGGGTGTGTGCCTGGTGGCTACGTTCACGCCCGATTTTGCCAGTCCCTCCACGGCCTGCCTGCTCCAGCGGGAGCTGGGACTGCTGGAAGATACCATATGTTTTGATCTGAATGCAGCCTGTGCAGGCTTTGTATACGCGCTGCACACAGCCCACAGCCTGCTTTCTGGGGCATCCCGGCCCTATGCCCTGGTGTTGGGGTGCGAGGTGATCAGCCGTGTGTTGGATATGAACGACCGGAGCACTTGTGTGCTCTTCGGCGACGGTGCGGGCGCTGTGCTGGTGCGCCGCCGCGAGGATGCATGCTGGCATACAGTTTTTGGCAGCCGGGGCGATGATATGAGTATCCGCGTGCAGGGACCGGGGCCGGAAAAGGCCGCTGTACATATGGAAGGGCAGGCGGTGTTTCGTTTTGCTGTCGAGGTGGCGGAAAAATCCGTCCGCCAGCTGCTGGAACAGGAGGGGATCGGCATTGGTGATCTCGACTGGATCGTCTGTCACCAGGCCAACGCCCGGATTACCGAGTTTTTGGCCAAGCGCCTGAGGGCGGACGCATCACTTTTTATCAGAACATTGATCACTGCGGCAACACCTCTGCCGCCAGCAGCCCGCTGGCGTTGGACGAGCTGCAGCGCGCGGGCGGACTGCGCAAAGGCATGCGTGTTCTGCTGGTGGGATTTGGCGGGGGACTGACCTGGGCCGGAGCATTGCTGCGTTGGTGAGGAGGAAACAGAATGAAATTAAATGAACTTTTCGGTACAGAATTTCCCCCTGATCCAGGGCGGTATGGCCAGCATTGCCACCGGCGAATTTGCTGCGGCAGTCAGCAATGCCGGTGCTCTGGGACTTGTAGGTGCCGGCGGTATGAACGCCGCGCAGCTGCGGGACCATATCCGTCGCTGCAAAGAATTGACGGATCGTCCCTTCGGTGTCAATCTGATGCTGATGAACCCTGAGGTGGAGGAGCAGGCAAAGATTGTAGTGGAAGAAGGCGTGGGCGTTGTAACCACTGGTGCCGGCGTGCCGGGCAAATACATCCCCATGTGGAAAGACGCTGGCATCAAAATTTTTCCGGTGGTGGCTGCCGGCGCGCTGGTGAAACGCCTGGCTCCGCTGGGGGTGGACGGCTTTATTGCCGAGGGCACGGAAAGCGGCGGCCATGTGGGTGAAATGACCACCATGGCTCTGGTGCCGCAGATCCGCGCGTTGACAGATCTGCCGGTGATTGCAGCCGGCGGTATTGCCAGCGGGCGGCAGTTGGCAGCGGCACTGGCGCTGGGTGCCTGCGGCGCGCAGCTGGGCACCTGCCTGCTGGTCAGTGAGGAGTGCCCCATCCACGATAATTACAAACAGGCTCTGCTCAAAGCTTCCGACAGTGATACTGTGGTGACGGGCCGCATTGGCGGTACACCGGTGCGGGTACTGAAAATCAGATGGCCCGTGCCTATCTCAGCCGGGAGGAGGCAGGAGCAGACAAAATGGAACTGGAGCAATTTACCCTTGGTTCGCTGCGCAAAGCCGTGTTTGAGGGCGATACGAAAAACGGTTCCCTGATGGCTGGACAGGTGGCGGGCATGCTTCATGAAATTCGCCCCCTGCGGCAGATTCTGGAAGCACTGGACACGCAGTGCCGTGCGTGTATCAAAGAATTGGAGGAGACGTGGCGATGAAACTGGCATTTTTGTTTGCAGGACAGGGAAGTCAGAAGGCTGGTATGGGGAAAGATCTTTATGAAACATACCCCGTTTTCCGCGCGGCCTTTGACCAGGCGGATGCGCTGCTGGATTTTGACCTGAAGCAGCTTTGCTTTGAAGACCCGGAAGGTCTTTTAAACCAGACCCGCTATACGCAGCCGTGCCTGCTGGCGATGGAAGTGGCTGCGGCGCGGCTGCTGATCCAGGAGGGGGTTCGGCCCCAGGCTGTGGCGGGCCTTTCTCTGGGAGAATATGCGGCATTGCAAAGCGCCGGCGTACTCGATTTTGATACGGCGGTGCAGACGGTGGCGCTGCGCGGTAAAGCGATGGAGCACTCCGCCGAAGGAATCGACTGTGCCATGACCGCCGTGCTGGGGCTGGATCGGGAAACCCTGCAAAAAGCGTGCGACGGTGCCCGGGCGCTGGGCGTGGTGGAGATCTGCAACGACAACTGCCCGGGTCAGTTGGTGATCAGCGGCGCACGGGCGGCGGTAGAGCAGGCCGGCGTACTGGCCAAAGAGCTGGGCGCCAAGCGCTGCCTGCCCCTGAAGGTCAGCGGTCCTTTTCACACATCCCTCATGGCCAGTGCAGGCAACGTGCTGCAGAAACACTTTGAAACCATTGTGTTCCATCCGATGGAATGTCCCGTTTATTTCAACTGTCTGGGCGGACGAGCGCAGGAAGGGGAGCAAATCAGTGATTTGCTGGTGCGACAGGTTCAGACCGGCGTGCGGTGGCGCGAGACCATTCTGGCTATGGAGGCTGATGGCGTAGATCTGGCTGTGGAGATCGGCCCGGGCCGGACGCTGAGCGGGCTGGTAAAAAGACCGCTCCGTCGATTCAAACCATGACCTTATCCACTGCTGCTGAGGCGGCGGAAGTTCTGGCGGCACTGAAAAGGAGAAACAAAATGAGCCTGCAGGAAAATGTAGCATTGGTGACCGGAGGAAGCCGAATTGGCCGTGGCATTTGTCTGGAGCTGGCCCGGCAAGGCGCCGCTGTAGCGGTAAATTATGCCGGCAATGAAGCAGCGGCTCTGGAAACGGTGGAGCAGTGCCGTGCGCTGGGGGCGGAGGCAGAAGCATATTGTGCCGATGTGTCCGATCCGGAAGCGTGCGCGGCCCTGGTGAAAGCGGTAAAAGAGCGCTTTGGACGGCTGGATATCCTGGTCAACAATGCCGGCGTGTCGCTGGACGGCCTTTGCTGATGGCGAAGGTGCAGGATTTTGACCGAACGCTGGAAACCAATCTGCGCGGCGCTTATTTCTGTACGAAGGAAGCTTCCCGGGTGATGCTGCGCCAGCGCTATGGGCGTATTGTGAACATCAGCAGCGTCGTGGGCGTGCGCGGCAATGCCGGACAGACGGCCTATGCCGCCAGCAAGGCGGGCCTTTTGGGCTTTACCAAGGCGGCGGCCAAGGAATTGGCGGCTAAGGGCATTACGGTAAATGCTGTAGCACCGGGGATAATCGATACGGACATGACCCGCGTTCTGCCGGAGGCTGTGCGGGAGGGGATGCTTGCATCCATTCCGGCAGGCCGCGCGGGCACAGCAGAAGAAGTGGCTCAGGCTGTGGCTTTTTGCCGCACCGGAGGCGGCCTATATTACAGGCCAGACACTGTGTGTGGACGGCGGTATGGCTGTATGAAAAACGAAACTGAGGAGGAGAGAGCAATGGAAAAAAAGACGCGTTGTGATCACCGGACTGGGCGCTGTTTCGCCGATCGGCAACACGGCGGTGGAGAGCTGGGCGGCCGTGCGCGAAGGAAAGTGCGGCATCGGCCCCATTACCCGCTATGATACAACTGATCGAAAAGTCAAATTGGCCGGCGAAGTGAAGAACTTTGATGCAGCAGGGCTGTTGGGAAAGCGGGAGTGCAAAAAGCTGGATCTGTTTACCCAATATGCCCTGGCGGCAACGGATGAGGCTGTGGCCGGGAGCGGTATCAACTGGGAGCAGGAAGACCGCAGCCGCTGCGGTGTAGTGTTCGGCAGCGGCATCGGCGGGTTTGAAACGATCGCTGAAAATTTCAAAAAAGCCGAGGAACGGGGCTGCGACCAGGTTTCGCCGTTTTTCATTCCTATGACGATTTCCAACATCGCTGCGGGCAATATTGCCATCCGATACGGACTGCACAATCTGTGCACTTGTGTCACTACAGCCTGTGCCACGGGAACCGACTCCATTGGCGCGGCTTTCCGCCATATACGGGACGGTTATGCGGAAGTGATGCTTTGCGGCGGCGCGGAAGCGGCGATCACACCGCTGGCTATCGGTGGCTTTACTGCGATGAAAGCGCTTTCCGAGAGTGCAGATCCGGCGCGGGCATCCATTCCCTTCGATAAGGAACGCTCCGGCTTTATCATGGGCGAGGGCGCGGGTGCACTGTTTTGGAAGAGTATGAGCATGCTGTGCGCCGCGGCGCTCCTATTTATGCTGAGATTTTTGGGCTATGGTGCCAGCTGCGACGCCCACCATATCACAGCTCCTGATCCTACCGGCAGCGGCGGCGCAGCCTGTATGCTTGGCGCGGTATCTGATGGCGGCATCCGGCCGGAGGATATGGACTACATCAATGCGCACGGGACTTCTACGCCCATGAACGATCGCTGCGAGACGCTGGCCATCCGTAAGGCGTTCGGTGCTCACGCCGACAAATTGATGGTCAGCTCCACGAAATCCATGACGGGCCATTTGCTGGGTGCAGCAGGGGCTGTGGAAGCCATTTTCACAGCGTTGGCTCTGCGGGACGGTTATGTGCCTGCCACCATCGGCTACCAGACGCCGGATGAAGAATGCGACCTGGACATTGTTCCCAATACGGGGCGGGAAACATCGATCCGCTATGCGCTGTCCAATTCTCTGGGATTTGGCGGTCATAATTCCGCTTTGCTCTTCAAGCGTTGGGAGGCGTAAGCCATGGAACTGAATATCGAGCAAATCAAGGAGCTGATTCCGCACCGCTATCCTTTTTGCTGGTGGATCGCATCACCGAATGTGTGCCCGGCGAACGGGCCGTAGGTCTCAAGTGTGTCAGTGCCAATGAGCCGTTCTTTCAGGGGCATTTCCCGGAGTTTGCAGTAATGCCCGGCGTACTGATCGTGGAAGCGTTGGCGCAGGTAGGCGCTGTAGCGATTTTGTCTGTGCCGGAAAATAAGGGCAAGCTGGCGCTGTTTGGCGCTATCAAAAATGCGCGTTTCAAAAAGCAGGTACGCCCCGGCGACCAGCTGGAGCTGCGCTGCGCGCTGACCGCGCAGCACGGCAGCGTGGGGTTTGGCAGCGCAGAAGCGCTGGTGGATGGCGAAGTGGCTTGCAAAGCAGAGCTTACCTTTGCGCTGGCCGACAATGATAAGGCTTGTGAAAACTGAGAAATTCTGCTATACTGGGAACAACGGTCGGGAAGAGTGAAAATTACTTTTTGCCCCGGGTATTGTATCACCTGGAAAACAGAATGGAAGAAGGAACGCCGTTATGCTGGATGAGAGTTTCCGAGACGTTTATACCAAATTCAAGCTGCACTTTTATCAGGAGGTTTTTTCCCGTTTTCAGAACCGGGAGGCCAGCCTGACCGCTGTAGAGACCTTTTGCATGGAGATCATTATGGCGCTGGAGGAGCCGACCATTAATGAATTTGCCTCTTTCGTCAACATTTCTTCCCCAATGCCGCGTACAAGGTCAATAGTCTGATCCAGAAAGGGTATGTAGAGAAAATCCGATCGAATCAGGATCGCCCGGGAGTATCATCTGCGGCCCACTCAGAAATACATGGATTATTACAATATCAGCACGGGTTACCTGCACACCGTGATGGAACGGATCAACAAGCGCTTCACAGCGGAGGAGGCCAGGCAGCTGGATCGCTTTCTGCAGATCGTCGGCAGTGAACTGATGCCGGAAGTGGCGCAAAACGGTGGTACTGCGTAAGCAGGGAAAAAGTGAAAAAAGCGTCCTCTTTGTCAAAGATGACAGAGAGGACGCTTTTTTAATTTGTATGACGTATGTTCCACAAAAGAGTATCCGTATGCAGCGATACGAAACAGCAGCAGATAAAGGAATCCTCCGGCTTGGTAGGCAAGGAAGTCCCACGGATCGCATACGGCGTTTGGCTTCCACAGCGGAGCCAGGATTTCCTAGACAAAGCCGCAGAAGAATAGATAGGGAACTGTTTGCTTCCAGGAAACAACAGCATGGCGCCCAGCCAGAGCGAACAGCAGATCCAGCCAGGCTGTCAGAGCCAGGCCTGCGGCCAGATCGTTGGCGTAGCAGGACAGGAAGAGTCCTCCTATTGCAGATTTCCCGTACAGGCGGTTCAACAGATAGAACAGAGCGGCGCCGGCGCCCAGCAAAACATCCAGCTGCCGCCTTGGCATTGTGCTGCGTTTCACAGGAAGCTCACGATAATGATCCCCAATACGACTGCCAGCAGGATCATGCCAAAGGAAAGCGGTTCCCGGGGCTTTTTAGCGCAAAAAGGGAACGGCTGTTTTCCGGCCAGTTCTTCAGGGGTACTGCCGCTGTCGTCTTGGTAAAATTGAAAACAGCTGCAGGAATAAGGATCAATATCCCGTATCGTTTCTTGGATGACTTTGAACCTGCTGTACAGTGAGTCCTCGGGCAAGGATACAGGGAATATGATCGACTGCCTGCATGCCTTGCATAATTGGGGCGTCGGCAGGAAACAAAGCCATTTTTGGACAGTTTATCTCGTACAGCTTTGGCGCGAGCGATGGATTCTCCATTCTGCAACAACAATGTGTAAGTTAGCTCTGCTGGCTCTTTCAGGTTTCGTCCGCAGTTAGGGCAGAACTTGTCCCGCTCTGTGACAATAGCCTGGCAGCCGGGACAGTGGGTGGGGTGACCGCTGGATCGCAGTCCTCTCCAAAGAGAAGCCAATCCGAGGATACGTTGAACAGTTGGCACATGGCAGTTATATAAGAGATGTCAGGATTTGTTTGGCCCGTCTC
>VOFH01000389.1_pt1 | contig 92001 bp, 106 predicted proteins | sample 5384091 | NCBI WGS metagenome assembly VOFH01 (sample SAMN12384727, study PRJNA508395) | human gut metagenome | isolation source: healthy gut G | host: Homo sapiens
GACACAGGAATATTCTGTTAAACAGATGCAGGAAATACTTGATAAGAATGAGGTGGAACCAGGACCTGACTCTAAGACGATAGGAATTATATACAGAGTCGGTGAACTTATGATGAATGATAAAGATTACCGTCTGGCAAGAGACTGCTTTTCAATTGTTTATGATATAACACAGGAAGCACAGTTAAAGACATTGCTTGATGAATTAGATAAAGACCGGAGGATAACAATGCTTAATAAATCTTATGATGGAATAATATTTGACCTTGACGGTACTATGTGGGATACAAGAAAGCCAATATGTGAGGCGTGGAATATAATACTTTCTCGTCATGAAGAGATTCACAGAACACCAATTGTCGAGACAGACCTTAACGACTGTATGGGACTTCCGATGTACGACATAGCTGCAAAGCTGTTTCCACAAGAACAGGAGCAGGTAAGAAATGCACTTATGGACGAGCTGTGTACATTTGAGAATGGATATCTTGCAGAAAGAGGTGGAATTCTTTATCCACAGCTTGCAGAAACTCTTTATACACTAAGCAAGAAATATCCATTGTATATTGTGAGCAATTGTCAGGATGGTTATATTGAAAGTTTTCTTACAGCACACCTTATGTCCGATTTCTTCAAAGATACTGAATGTTGGGGAAGGACATTTCTGCCAAAAGAGCGAGTCTAATAAGATACTTATAGAAAGAAACAATTTAAAGAACCCTGTATATGTTGGCGATACATCAGGAGATGCAAAGTCTGCCAAAGATGCGGGCATAGATTTTATATATGCTGAGTATGGATTTGGAGACGTATCCAAAGATTGCTATGTTGCTAAGATAGAGAGCTTTGCAGAGCTTGCAGAGATATTGTAGGATGGGTTTTAAGCTGGAGAGTACTTTGGGGCTTAAAGCTGTGTCATGATATGTGGAGAGTTGGGCTGGGATAGGCTGAGAACTGTGCCAGAATATGTGAAGTTTGGAAAAGACCTACGCAAGATAGAAATTTAAGTGAGTGAGTAGGCTTTTAGCAAGAAATAAGATAAAATTCAGTAGAGATACAAATCAATCTCAATAATAGCAGTTTACAAGTGATATAAATTAATATATACTAAAAAAGTAAATATGGCAAACTTATAGAAATATAAGGACGCAAAACTAGAAGTCTAGAGGTATAAAGCTGAAAAACACTATTTTCAGTTGAGAGATTCACATAAGCATAAGTCTCTAATACTATGATAGTTCGGTTGCATTAAGAAATCTTTTAAAAATTTCTTAGTGCAGCCTTTTTGTTTTAAATTCAGGCTTCAAAAATACCATAGGGGAAAGAAAAATTGAAGAATTTATTTAACAACTCTGAGGAAGTTAGAGAAAATACAAATAACAGCATTAAATATATTAGAAAGTATGCGAACACATTGCATCTAACGTTGTCGAACAGCATGAAATATGAGGTGTAGGAAATGGAACTAATTGCAGGTATTATGTTAGATGTGTTCTTTTTACACGATTTATATATATAAAAACTCAATTCTACAAAACCAAGGGCATTGCGAATGGCAAAGGAAATCAATACTCTTCTGAGTTTATTTATGGAAACAAAGGACATAATTATGTTTGCAGTGTAAAAAAGAATATATTTTCGATGTATCATGAAAGGGAATCTGTTTATACCATATGTGTAAAAAAAGATAATCCATATAATGGAGTTATGGGAAATGAACAGACTATATATATGATTTTGGGTATTATGTGGTTTGTATTTGATGTTTTATACATAACAATATTGGTTTTAGACGGGCTTAATTAAATAATATGGAGGAATGAAGAAATGAAAGTTATAAAGAATGTGTTGTTAGAAATAGTAACATTAATTTTTTAAACCGGAAAGCTGTGTGAGGACAGGTAGAGGGTAGAGAAAAGACCTACGCAAGATAGAAATTCAAGTGAGTGAGTAGGCTTTTAGCAAGAAATAAGATAAAATTCAGTAGAGATACAAATCAATCTCAATAATAGCAGTTTACAGGTGATATAAATTAATATATATTAAAAAGTAAATATGGCAAACTTATAGAAATATAAGGACGCAAAACTAGAAGTCTAGAGGTATAAAGCTGAAAAACACTATTTTCAGTTGAGAGATTCACATAAGCATAAGTCTCTAATACTATGATAGTTCGGTTGCATTAAGAAATCTTTTAAAAATTTCTTAGTGCAGCCTTTTTTGTTTTAAATTCAGGCTTCAAAAATACCATAGGTGGGAAAAAAAAAAATTGAAGAATTTATTTAACAACTCTGAGGAAGTTAGAGAAAATACAAATAACAGCATTAAATATATTAGAAAGCATGTAACACATTGCATCTAACGCTGTCGAATAACATGAAATATGAGGTGTAGGAAGTGGAAGGACTGGTTATGAGTATTATATTGGATATGATTTTTTGGGCTAGATTTATATACATAAAAACTCAATTCTATAAAACTGAAGGTATAGCATATGGTAATGACAATCATTACTTTTCTGAGTTCCTTATCCGTGACGATAAAGGGTATAATTATGTTGGCTGGGTAAGTAGGAATATATTTTCACCGCTTCATACAAGAGGGGCGGTTTATACGATATATGTTAATAAAAATAATCCCAAGAATGCAGTGATGGGAAATGAACCGACTCTATATTTAATTCCTAGTATTGTATTTTTTGTATTTATTATTTTCTACTTGATAGTATTAGCATTGTATTGGCTTATGTAAGTGTTAATTAAAATTGAAATATATTTTTGATATAATGGAGGAATTAAGAAATGAAAGTTATAAAGAATATGCTGTTAGAAATAGTTACATTAATTTTGCTGGTAATAAACCTATATATGTTTTTTTTTTATTCAGAGTGGAATTGCGAGGATTCAGCAGACCACACAGGAAGAATTTGATGCTTTTTGGAGAACACTTTCGATTCTGAGTTTGATTATTCTGATAATCGTTGTTGTGGTATATATTGTAAGCGTTAAAGTATTTAAAAGAACAATCGGAAAAACACTTTTTAGGAGTAGTTATTCTTTTTACTGTGAATGTGATTATACTGGTACTGACAAATGCAACAACGGTTCTTATTTTTGTAGCAGCTGTTTTATACATAGTATATCTGGTTCAGACAATTGTTAATATCAGGAAATTTTAAGCTTTTTGTGCTTGACGGCAGATAAACATAGTGCTATTATAGGTGGCAGTTAAATATTTAAAGTCGATGATCAAAAAGTACTTTCGGAAGGTACATCACAGAGAGCTGGCGGTGGTGGAATGTCAGCATGGAGAGCCGTAAGGAATGGGTTTGTGAGATGCGTAGATGAATTAGCAGTAGTTTACGACGCGGCCTCGCGTTACAGGGGAAGGATATATTATTGTATCTGATAATGAGTTGAGCATACAGGTGGCATATCCGGTAAGGAGTGCCACCTTTTTTATTAATATTACAAGTATGTTCATAAATAAGGGTGGCACCACGGTAATTCGTCCCTGACAGGAATCTGCAATATACAGGTTCCTGTCAGGGACATTTTTTGTAAGCAGCGAGTCATGCGAACAAGAATAAAGCTTGCTTTAATTCTTGTTCATATGACGAGCGCCAGTAATGAACAACGAAGGACGAAGTCCGTGAGTTGTGAATTACCAGGGCTTGGGAGTGCCGAAGGCACGGAAAGACCTGGCTTACAAAAAAGTATGTAAGCAGAAAGTCTGCGAACAAGAATAAAAGCTTGCTTTAATTCTTATTCATATGATGAGCGCCAGTAATGAACAACGAAGGATAGGGAGGAACTATGAAACGAAGATTAAGAGCTTATAAGAAGACGGTAAGTATTGTTAATGAGAAAGCTATTGAACTATACAAAGGACTTGGAATTGAAAAGAAGGGATTTCTTCTTGAAGGAACTGACAAGGAAAGCGGACAGTATACTTTTATGGGAGTTGAACCAAATGATATAATCCAGTCAGATAAGGACAGCCTTGTTATTACAAGAAAAAGATGGCAGCAGAGAGGTAAGAGAGGGCAATCCTCTTATAAGACTTAAAGAGTATTTTGATGAATTCGAGATAGTAAAGGATCCGGGAGAACTTGATTTCATCGGAGGTCTTGTTGGAAGCCTTGGATATGATTATATAAGATACACAGAAGTCCTTCCTGATGATAATCCTGATGAGATAGGAATTGAGACAATACAGCTTATGCTTGCAGACAAGTTCATTGCTATCAATCATACAGCAGAAACATTCACAGCAGTAGTGCTTGGAGAGGATTCAGAGGAAGGCAGGATTAAGGCTTTAAAGGAAGCGGAGGAGCTTATAAAGACTGCAAGAGAGGGTGTAGATAAGTTTAAGGATGATAAGCCTGATATGTCACTTGATGGTGTAATATTGAAAAAATCGGACACGCTTGAACAATATAGCAAGAAGGTTAATAAGATTAAGAATTACATAAAAGAAGGTCATATATTCCAGACTGTTCTTTCACAGAGATGGACAATAAAGACGGGACAGAGCGGTTTTAATCTCTATGAAAAATTAAGAGAACTTAATCCTTCACCATATATGTATTACTTTAATTTCGGAGATTTTGAGATAATCGGAAGTTCACCGGAAATGATTGTAAAGCAGTCAGACAATAAAGTATATACATGTCCTATAGCGGGCACAAGAAAAAGAGGAGCAACAAAGGAACAGGATATTGCTTTAGAGGAAGAACTTCTTGCAGATGAGAAAGAGAGAGCAGAGCATGTAATGTTAGTTGACCTTGCACGTAACGATATGGGTAGGATAAGTGAGATAGGAACAGTTAAGGTTGACCAGTTCATGAATATCCAGAAATATTCCCATGTTATGCACATCGTTTCGCTTGTTGAGGGAAGAAAGAATGGAGAATATCATCCACTTGACCTCGTATCATCATTCCTTCCAGCAGGCACATTAAGCGGTGCACCTAAGATAAGAGCAATGGAAATCATAGATGAGCTTGAGACAGTAAGAAGAGGTCTTTATGGCGGTGCAACAGGATATCTTGCATTTGACGGAAATATGAATTTTTGTATAACAATCAGAACAATGATTAAAAAAGGCGATAAGGTATATCTTCAGGCAGGAGCAGGAATTGTTGCTGATTCAAAGCCTGAGATGGAATATCAGGAGTGCTGCAATAAAGTAATGGCACTTGCAAAGACACTTGTTAAGGAGGAACATTTATGATTCTGCTGATTGATAATTATGACTCATTTACATATAACCTGTATCAGTTTATTGGAATATTTAACAGTGATATTAAGGTTGTAAGAAACGATAAGATAACAATTGAGGAGATAGAGGAGCTTGACCCTGAATCAATAGTTGTATCTCCTGGTCCTAAGAGCCCTAAAGATGCTGGAATATGTGTTGATGTAATAAAGCATTTTACAGGAAAGAAGCCGATACTTGGCATATGCTTAGGACATCAGTGCATAGGAGAAGCATTTGGCGCGACTGTTTCTTATGCAAAATGTATCATGCATGGTAAACAGTCTGAAATATACCATGATGGAACAGGAATATTTACCGGACTTGATTCACCAGTAAAGGTTGCAAGATATCATTCACTCGCTATAATTGAAGAGACTTTGCCAGACTGCCTGGAGATTATTGCCAAGACACAGGATGGAGAAATAATGGCTGTAAAACATAAGGATTATCCGGTGGTCGGATTGCAGTTCCATCCGGAGTCAATATATACAGAGCATGGTAAGAGAATGATTGAGAATTTCGTTAATGGGGTGATTTAATGATATTAGATGTTATTGTAGAGGATAAGTTAAAAAGACTTCCAGAACACAAGAAAAGAATCAGCGAAGAAGAGATGACAAGACTTGCGATTGAGAGCCATAGAGTGTCACACAGCTTCTATGATGCACTTGCAAAGGACGGCCTTTCAATTATAAGTGAGTTCAAGAAAGCATCAGCAAGTCATGGTAATATGAACAATAAGATTACTCTGGAAGAAAGAATAAAACAGTACGGCGAAAGCGCAGATGCTATTTCATGTCTTACAGAGGAAGATCATTTTAAAGGGAAGTACAGAATATCTTAAGCAGATAAGACAGATGACAGACCTTCCGATTATCAGAAAGGATTTCATAATTGATCCATATCAGGTGTATGAAGCAAAGGTAATAGGAGCGGATGCAGTTCTTCTCATTGCTGCGATTCTTGATGACAGTAGATTTAAAGAACTTTATGACCTTGCTTATAGTCTTGGACTTGATGTTTTATGTGAGGTTCATAACGAAGAGGAAATGCAAAGAATGCTGAATCTTGATGTGAAGATTATAGGAATTAACAACCGCAATCTGAAGACATTTGAGGTTGACCTTGATACTACGAAAAAACTTGCGGATATGGTTACACCAGAGATGAGAAAAGCTGGAAAACTGCTTGTATCAGAAAGCGGTGTTGCGGATACAGACGATATTAAGGTGCTGGCAAAAGAGTGGAGCAGATGCACTTCTTATAGGAACAGTGCTTATGGAAGCACCGAAGCCGGAAGAATTAATATCAGAGTTTAAAGAGGTATATAATGCTGAAAGAAAATGATTCTTTAGTACAGGTTAAGATATGCGGACTTACAAGTATGGATGATGTACACATTATAGAAAAATATGGTGATGACTATGCAGGTATGGTACTATATTATCCAAAAAGCAGACGCAATATTGACATTACTCTGGCAGAAACACTTGCTACAAGATTGAAAAAATCGGACATTAAGACAGTCGCCGTTGTTGTGTCCCCCGATGTATCACAGCTTGAAGCAATACAGAATGCGGGATTTGATTATATACAGATTCACGGTGAATTAAGTGATGATGTGTATAATGCATGCAGTGTCGGGATTATAAGAGCCGTTAACATTAAGCATCAGTCAGAAGAAGATATATATCTGGAGACTAAGCGATGGCGAAGTCTGGATAAAATATATGGACTGCTTTTTGATGCGGGAGTTCGGGAGCGGTAAGACATTCGACTGGGAAAGTCTTAAAAAGCGGACTGTGGTAATAAGAAATTATTCCTTGCAGGAGGACTTACACCAGACAATGTAAAAAGCTGCGATAGAAGCAGTAAGGCCTGATGTTGTTGATATAAGTTCGGGCGTTGAATATGATGATGTGTCCGTTAAAGGAAAAGATGAGAGTAAAGTTAAAGCATTTATACAGAATGCAAAATTTTAAGAAAAAAGAGGTAAAGAGAAAATGGCAGGAAGCAAGTATTATGGACAGTTTGGAGGACAGTATGTTTCAGAGTCACTTATGAATACTCTGGCAGAGCTTGAGAAAGCATTTGATGAGGCAATAAGAGACCCTGAGTTCGCTAAGGATTATATTTATTATCTGCAGGAATATGTTGGAAGGGCAACTCCACTGTATTATGCAGAGAGAATAAGCAAGAAGTACGGAGCAGATATCTTCCTTAAGAGAGAAGATTTGAACCATACAGGAGCACATAAGATTAATAATGTTATCGGTCAGATTCTTCTTGCAAAGAGAATGGGCAAGACTAAGGTTATTGCTGAGACAGGTGCCGGACAGCATGGCGTTGCAACAGCTACAGGCGCAGCACTTTTGATATGGAGTGTACAGTTTTCATGGGTGCTGAAGATATTGAGAGACAGAAGTTAAATGTATTCAGAATGGAAATGCTCGGTGCAAAAGTACAGCCTGTCACAAGTGGAAGTTCAACATTAAAGGATGCCACTAATGAGGCGATAAGAACATGGGCTGAAAAGGCAGAGGATACATTTTACATCATTGGTTCTGCTGTAGGACCACATCCATATCCTAAGATGGTTAAGGAATTCCAGAGAATTATCAGTACTGAGGCAAGAAAGCAGATTCTTGAAAAGACAGGAAAGCTTCCTGACGCAGTTGTTGCCTGTGTTGGCGGTGGTTCTAATTCAATCGGAATGTTTGCTGATTTCATCAATGATAAGGATGTTGACCTTATAGGTGTTGAGGCAGGAGGTCTTGGCATTGAGACTGGAAAGCATGCATCAGCAATGGCACTCGGACAGGTTGGTGTCCTTCACGGAATGAAGACATATCTTTTACAGGATGAAATCGGTAATATCCAGCTTGCACATTCAATCTCAGCTGGTCTTGATTATCCGGGAGTAGGACCAGAACATGCTTACTTAAGAGATTCTGGAAGAGCAAAATATGTTTCTGTAACAGATAAAGAATGTATGGATGCACTTATGGAACTTTGCAGAATGGAAGGAATTATTCCGGCTATTGAGAGTGCACATGCACTTGCACATGTGTTCAAGATGGCACAGGGTGAATATAAGGGTAAGACAATTATCATGTGTCTTTCAGGCCGTGGTGACAAGGATGTTAATACAGTTCAGAAATATCTTAACGGAGAGGAGACTAACAAGTAATGAATAGAATAGAAGAAAGACTCACAGCACTTAAGGAAGAGGGCAAAAAGCATTTATTACATATACAACAGCAGGGCTTCCGGATTATGATACAACTAAGAAGCTTATGTTTGCACAGGAGAAGGCAGGAATTGATATTATGGAAATAGGTGTTCCATTTTCAGATCCTATTGCTGATGGTCCTGTAATTCAGGATGCATCTTTCAAAGCAATACAGAATGGAGCTTCACTTGAAGGTACATTTACAATGATGGGTGAGGTAAGAAAAGCTGGTCTTAACAGCCCTGTTGTATTCATGCTTTACTATAATACTGTATATCATTATGGTGTTGAGGACTTCGTAAACAAATGTATTGAAAATGGTGTTGATGGACTTATCATTCCTGACCTTCCATTCGAGGAGCAGGGCGAGATTAAGGATGTCCTTGCAAAGAACGAGAAGTCGCCAATTCTTATCCAGCTTGTATCTCCGGTATCTAAGGGCAGGATTCCAACGCTTTTTAGAAAATGCAAGAGGTTTCGTATATTGCGTTTCACAGATGGGTGTTACAGGAAAGGGGCTAACTTCCATTCACAGATAAGAGAATATCTTACAGAAGTTAAGAAAGAATCTAAGATTCCTGTTATGATGGGATTCGGAATAAGAACAGCAGCAGATGTTGCACCGCTTGAAGATATCATTGATGGTGCAATCGTTGGCTCACATTTTATCAAGCTTCTTGAAGCTAATAATTATTCAGAGGAAGCTGCCACAGATTATGTTGCAACATTTAAGAAGGAGCTTAATGCATAATGGTACCTATATTAGCTAAGCAGGCGCTTGCGCGCAAATGTGAATTTTCTAATGCAAGAATGACTGGCAATTATGAATGTGCCTATGCTCTTGGAGTTGTGTCAGGAGCGTTGGCAATTCCTAAGGAGGAAAATGCTGCTAATCTTGTGGAATTGAAAAACAAAAATAGAACCACAGTATAAACAAATATCTTCTGAAAATGAACAGATAAAAAATTAATTCTTTTGTTGTGTGATTATGAACCTTCTGATATATTTGATGAGCAGATGAGAGAACTTTATAATGAGGGTTATGAAGATAAATCAATAAATCTTACAATCAAATGAGGGCTGTTTATTAATTAAATTGCGAAAGCAGATGTTGACTTATATTTACTATTAGGGTATATTTACAAAAGTAACTGAAATTAAACGAAAGTAAGGTGTAATTTGTAATGACTGAGACAATCAACGTTGCTAACATTGATAAAGTACATAAGAATCAATTGCTGAGCTTGTTCAGACTGCTTGTCAGTTTGAGAGTCATATTGATATTTCATCAGAAGGCAAGAATATTAATGCTAAAAGCTTAATGGGGATTATGGCATTTGGATTAAGAGACGGAATGTCTGTTACTATTTCAGCAGAAGGCAATGATGCAGATAAAGCTGTAGAAACAATCAAGAAGTTTCTTATTGAGAGTAGTATTTTTATTAAGGAGGATGGAAACATGGCAAACAATGAAAAAAAAAAAGGATGGCAATGTATTTGGTGGTGCTGTAAAGACAGCAGAGGTAAAGGCAGCAGAAGCTAAGACAACTGTTAAGAAGACTGCTAAAAAGCGGCAGCTAAGACAGAGACAGCCAAGAAGGCAGTTGAGACAGCAGCAGTTAAGGCCGAGACTAAAGTCGAAGCTAAGGTTGAAGAAGCTAAAGAAACTGTTAAGGAAGCAGCTAAGGCTACAACAAAGAAAGTGTCAGCTAAGAGGACAGCCGTTAAGACTACAGCTAAGAAGGCTGTTGCCAAGAAAGAAGTTAAGACTGAGACGTTTATCCAGTATAACGATGAGCAGAAAGATATGGATGCTGTTTTAAAGAGAGTTGAAGCTGACCTTAAGGCACAGAAAGTAGCAGCTAAGGATATTAAGTTATACATAAAGCCGCAGGATGGAGCATGCTATTATGTTGCTGATGGAAAGGTTGCAGGAAGAGTAGATTTATTCTAATTAATAACAAGATTGATTTTGGAACGTCGTTTTGATGAGTGATTCATTGAAACGACGTTTTTATTTATTATGTCATATGACAGATAGATTTTGTTTCGAATTTCCAGTAAAAATATACTTTGAAAAAATCTTAGAAATGTAATATAATATTAATAATTGATACGGATTTAACGAAGAATTGGAAGGAAGTACGGAGAGCATGTTTGAGATTGGTGATAAGGTAGTATACGGAGTTGTTGGAGTGTGCGAGGTTGAAAATATTGATACACCACCTATTAAGGGAATATCAGGGGATTATTATTTTCTTCAGCCGGTATTTGACAGCAAGGGAATTATATATTCACCCGTTGACAGCAACAAGGTTATGATAAGAGGCATTATGACTGTTAAGGAATGTGACAAGTTAAAGGAAAGAGCCAGAAATTGTAAGAAAGATGGAGAACTTTCAGAAAAGGTTACACCTATGCAGTATGATGAACATATGAAATCTCAGGATGCCTTTAAAGCTTATGCATCTGATTCGTGCATTATATGTCATTAAGAATGAAAGAGCTAAGGATTTAAGAAAGATGAAATCAGCAGACAGCAGGATGCTGCTTGCGGCAAGGAAGCTTTTGTATGGTGAATTTGCAGCTGTTTATAACCAGACTTTTGATGAAGTTGCTGAAGAGATGGATGCATTTTTATCAGTGGATTAATTGGGCAGAATTAAGAACTATATAGGAATATTTGTATGAAAGATTTAACTAAGGGAAGTATAACTAAGCTTATATTCTGGTTTGCATTACCGGTTTTTATAGGCTCATTGCTTCAGATGACTTATAATCTTGTGGATACCAAGATTATAGGGTATGTATTAGGAGAAAGTTCACTGGCGGCTGTAGGGTCTACTAACTCAGTGAACACCCTTGTTATAGGCTTTTTACAGGGACTGACTAATGGATTTGCTGTTATTGCTGCACAGTTTTTTGGGGCAGGAGATACAGCTAATTTTAAGAGGACAGTTGCAGGTTCGTTCAAATATGGAATTATGATATCAGCAGGTCTGACAGTGGTTGTGCTGATATTTTTACGACCTCTTCTGAAAGTACTTAACACACCAGAGAATTTGTTAAAGGAAGCCTATGATTATATATTTATAATATTTGCAGGCATGACAATACTTATGCTTTACAATGTCTGTGCAGCCCTGTTAAGGTCGATAGGAGATTCATTTACTCCGCTTATTTTTTTAGGAATATCAGTAGTGCTTAACATTGGTGGAGACTTATTTTTCCTTAAGGTTATTCCAATGGGGGTAAGAGGTGCTGCAGTGGCAACAGTGCTTTCACAGCTCATAGCACTTATCGCGTGTCTTATATATTCACTTAAAAGATACAACATACTGTGGATTAGCAGGAAAGATTTTAAGAGTGATGCCAGTCTGTGTGGAAAACTTATGTCAACAGGCTGTTCCATGGGCTTTATGAGCAGTCTTGTATCAATTGGCTCTGTTACATTGCAGAGTGCAATCAATTCATTTGGACAGGATATAATTCTTGCCCATACTACTGCAAGAAGATTATCAGAGCTTTTCATGATGATGTTCGGTGTGCTGGGAACTACATGGCAACCTTTTGTGGACAGAATCTTGGAGCAGGAAAGTATGAAAGAATAAGAAAGGGCATATTAACATCTATTCTTATGGGATGGGTATGGTGTGTGTTATGTGTAATCACATCTTATACGATAGTTCCTGCATTTGTTAAAATGCTTATAAGTTCGGATAACAGAAATGTAATAGATACAGCAACGCTGTATTTAAGAGTTGACTCGCTGCTTTATTTTGTGACAGCAATGATAACTATCATAAGAAATTCACTGCAGGGAATAGGTGACAGGCTTACGCCTATCATATCAAGCGGGATTGAGCTTGCAGGAAAGGTTGTTATAACATTTACACTTGTTCCATTAATGGGATACTGGGGTGTTATAGTTTCAGAGCCTATAGTATGGGTTCTGATGGTTATTCCGCTTATTGTGCAGTTAATAAAGAATCCGGCATTTGCCAGAGGAAAGAATAACGGAGGATGATTTATGGCAGAGAATACTAAGAATGTTGAATTTAAGAATCCACATCCTGAGCTTCCTGTAAGGGAACCAATCCTTAAACTTGGAAAGATGGTTACTGACAGGGCAGCAATAAAGCTTGGATTGGAGAAGCTCACAGCAGATGACCCTGAGTACTGGGGACTTGCAGCAATCTGTACTGATGAGATGGCTGAGGTTGCATTAAAGATGGGAGTGCGTAAGCCAAAGACACTTCCTGAACTTGTTAAGATTACAGGTATGGATGAGAAGTATCTTGAGGAGCTTCTTAATAAGATGGCTTTTTAATGGTGTAATCGAGTATAACTGGGAGAATCCAAAGCACGAGAAACAGTATGTGCTTCCTATGTTTGTTCCTGGAAGTGCGGAATTTGCCAATATGAATGATGCTGTCTTAGAGGAACATCCTGAGATGGGAAGATTCTTTGAGCGCATGAGCCGTATTCCTCTTGAGGGACTTACACATATGGTTCCACCAGGAGGTGCCGGAATCGGTATGCATGTCATTCCTGTACAGAAGGAAGTTGATATGTGTAATGAAGCCATCTCGCTTGAGAAGATTTCATACTGGCTTGATAAATATGAGGGCAAATATGCAGCAAGCCCATGTTCATGCCGTAAATCAAGAAAGACATTTGACGAGGGATGTGCAGATGATCCTGCTGACTGGTGTGTTGCTGTAGGTGATATGGCTGATTATGTCGTTGAGACTGGCAAAGGCGGAAGATACATCACTAAGGAAGAAGCACTTGAGATTTTCAAGAAGGCAGAGGATAACGGATTTGTTCACCAGATAACTAATATTGATGGTGAAGATAAGATATTTGCTATATGTAACTGTAATGTTAATGTCTGTTATGCGCTTAGGACATCACAGCTTTTCAATACTCCTAATATGTCACGTTCAGCATATGTTGCACATGTTAACAAGCAGAACTGTGTTGCATGTGGACGTTGTGTTGAATACTGTCCTGCAGGAGCATTGTCTCTTGGACAGAAGCTTTGCAGAAAGGACGGCTCAGAGGTTACATATCCTAAGATGCCGCTTCCTTCAGAACAGAAGTGGGGCAGACACATGTGGTCAGAGGACTACAGGGACAAGAACAGAATCAATACACATGAGTCAGGAACTGCTCCATGTAAGACAGCCTGTCCAGCCCACATTGCTGTACAGGGCTATTTAAAGATGGCTGCACAGGGAAGATATCAGGATGCACTCGCTCTTATCAAGAAGAACAATCCACTTCCTGCAATATGTGGTTATGTCTGTAACAGGCGTTGTGAAGACGCATGTACAAGGGGAACTATTGATGAGTCAATTGCTATTGATGAAGTTAAGAAATATATAGCAATGTTAGATATCAATGCAGAAACAAGATATGTTCCAGAAAAGGTTGTTCCTGCAACTAAGGGATATTTTGACGAGAAGGTTGCGATTATAGGAGCAGGTCCGGCTGGTATTTCATGTGCATATTACCTTGCAGAGAAAGGCTATACTAATGTGACTGTATTCGAGAAGAATAAAGAACCGGGCGGTATGGTTGTATATGGTATTCCTTCATTTGTTATGGAGAAGAATATCGTACAGGCAGAGATAGATGTATTACGGGCTATGGGTGTTGAGATAAAATGTGGTGTTGAAGTAGGTAAGGATATCACAATCGCACAGCTTCGCGAACAGGGCTATAAAGCATTTTATGTTGCAGTTGGATGTCAGGGCGGTAGAAAGACTGGCGTTGCCGGAGAAGATGCTAAGGGAGTTATGACTGGCGTTGAGCTTCTCCATATAACAACTGATGATGAAAGCTATAAGCTTACAGGTGACACAGTAGTCATTGGCGGTGGTAATGTTGCCATTGATGTATCCAGAACAGCAATACGTTGTGGTTCACCTAAGGTTTCACAGGTATCTCTTGAGACAAGAGACATTATGCCAGCACTTCCAGAAGAGATTGAGACTGCTGAATCAGAAGGTATCAATATTATTGGTGGCTGGGGACCTAAAAAGAAATCCTTACAGAAGATGGCAAGGTTACAGGCATCGTATTTAAGAAATGTACTTCTGTTAAGGATGCAGATGGAAGATTCAATCCACAGTACGATGAGAATGAGACTATGACAATAGAATGCAGCAATGTGATAATGTCTGTCGGACAGGCAATTGAATGGGGCAGCCTTCTTGAGGGTACTAAGGTTGAATTCTGGCATGGTAATTATCCTGTTGCTGACAAGGTTACATATCAGACAGCAGAGCCGGATATCTTTGTCGGTGGTGATGTATATACAGGTCCTAAATTCGCTATTGATGCTATTGCGGCAGGTAAGCAGGGGGCTATATCTATTCACAGATATGTACAGCCACACAGCTCACTTACAATAGGCAGGGATCCTAACTATTATGTTGAACTTGATAAGGATGATTACAGCGTTGAGAAGTATGACAATACAGGCCGTCAGCGCCCAGCTAAGAAGTCAGGAGTTGATAAGCTGTCATTCAGAAGTGATGCAGGTGTATTCACAGAGGAACAGGTTAAGAAAGAAACTGCAAGATGCTTGGGCTGTGGTGCAACAATCGTTGATGAGAACCAGTGCGTAGGCTGTGGTATCTGTACAACAAAGTGTGAGTTTGATGCTATTCATCTTCAGAGAGACTTACCAGAGTGTTCTACAATGAGAAGAAGTGAGGATAAGCTTAAGTACATTCTTCCATATGGTGCAAAGCAGGCAATCAAGATTAAATTCAAAAAGAAAAAGGACTAAAATGTATGCATGAATTAGGCGTAGTATTTCACATAATAGATGACCTCAAAGCAGTAGCTTCAGATAATGATGTTTCAAGCATATCTAAAGTTACAATTGAGCTTGGCGAAGTATCAGGAGTTGTAGAAGAATATCTTACAGACTGCTGGAAGTGGGCTTGCAAGAAAGAAGAACTTGTAAAGGACTGTGAGATGGAAGTCGAGATAATCCCGGGTATAACTTACTGCGAGGACTGCGGGGAAACTTATGAGACTGTGAAATACGCCAAAGTCTGTCCGAATTGTGGCAGTAAGCACACATATCTTATTCAGGGTAATGAGTTTAATATTAAGCAGATTGAAGTTACTGAATAAAATGCTTGCATTTTTTTTCTGTCAGATATTAAGATAGAAAAGAATTTTATATTTAAAGGCATTGAAAAGAGGAGTACATATCCTTATCCGACAGAGAGAACCGTTCACTGGCTGAAAGATGGTTCAGGTAATAATGATATGGAAGGTAGCTTTGGAGCCGCATGGCTGAACGGTTGATTTAAGTAGGCTGTGACGTATTCCGCGTTAAGGAGTAATGAGGATTATCACAAGATAATTAAACAAAGGTGGTACCGCGTTAATAAGTTTATTTACGCCCTTTGCAGAGTATATGCCCTGCAAAGGGCTTTTTGCGCGAACAGCGATGAGAGAAGTCATGGAAAGTTCGCAGTCGTGCTTGCATGAACTGAGAACTTTGTATGGGTTCTCGAGGAGCGCCGCGACAATGCCAGAATGAAATTCTGGCATATGAGCTGCGAGCACATAATTGGGAAAGAACCCGGAATGCAATATTAAAAAGGAGATTAATAATGAGCAAGGAATTGGAAAAGAATTATAATCCGTCTGAAATCGAAGACAGATTATATCAGAAGTGGCTTGAAAAGAAGTATTTTCATGCAGAAGTAGACAGAAGCAAGAAACCATTTACTATCGTTATGCCACCACCAAATATTACAGGTAAACTTCATATGGGTCATGCACTTGATAACACTATGCAGGATATTATCATCAGATTCAAGAGAATGCAGGGCTATGAAGCACTCTGGATTCCTGGAACTGACCATGCTTCAATCTCAACTGAGGTTAAGGTTACTAATGCTCTTAAGGAAGAAGGAATTGACAAGCATGAGCTTGGAAGAGAGGGTTTCTTAAAGAGAACATGGGAATGGAAGAAAGAGTATGGCGGAACTATTACAAGCCAGTTAAAGAAGATTGGTTCATCATGTGACTGGGATAGAGAGAGAGATTCACTATGGATGAAGGCTGTTCCAAGGCTGTTCAGGAAGTATTTATCAAGCTCTATGAGAAAGGACTTATATACAAGGGCTCAAGAATTGTTAACTGGTGTCCGGTATGTAATACATCTATTTCTGATGCGGAAGTTGAACATGAGGAGCAGGCTGGACATTTCTGGCATATTAATTATCCGGTTGTCGGCGAGGAGGGAAGATTTGTTGAAATTGCAACAACAAGACCTGAGACATTACTTGGAGATTCAGCTTTAGCTGTTAATCCAGATGATGAAAGATACACAGACCTTGTTGGAAAGGAAGTTGAACTTCCACTTACAGACAGAACAATACCTATTATTGCAGACCCTTATGTTGATAAGGAATTTGGTACAGGTGTAGTTAAGATTACTCCAGCACATGACCCTAACGATTTTGAGGTTGGTAAGAGACATAATTTACCAGAGATTAACATTTTAAATGATGATGCTACAATTAATAATCTTGGCGGCAAGTATGCAGGCATGGACAGATATGAAGCAAGAAAGGCTATGGTAGCTGACCTTGATGCACTTGGACTTTAGTAAGAGTTGAAGACCATACACACAATGTTGGTACTCATGACAGATGTAAGACAACTGTTGAGCCAATGATTAAGCAGCAGTGGTTCGTTAAGATGGACGAGCTTATCAAGCCTGCTGTTGAAGGCGTTAAGAAAGGTGATATTGAACTTATCCCTGCTTCTATGGATAAGACATATTATAACTGGACAGACAATATCAGAGACTGGTGTATTTCAAGACAGCTCTGGTGGGGACACAGAATTCCTGCATACTACTGCAAGGATTGTGGAGAAATGACTGTTTCAAGAGATAAGGTATGCACATGCCCTAAGTGTGGAAGTGCTAATGTTGAACAGGATCCTGATACACTTGATACATGGTTCTCATCAGCATTATGGCCATTTTCAACACTTGGCTGGCCAGATAAGACACCTGAACTTGACTACTTCTATCCTACAGATGTGCTTGTAACAGGATATGATATTATATTCTTCTGGGTAATCAGAATGATATTCTCAGGCTATGAGCATATGGGCAGGAAGCCATTTGGCAAGGTATTATTCCACGGCCTTGTAAGAGATGACCAGGGAAGAAAGATGAGTAAGTCATTAGGAAATGGTATTGATCCGCTTGAGGTTATTGATAAATATGGTGCAGATGCATTAAGATACACGCTTATCACAGGAAATGCACCTGGTAACGATATGCGTTTCTACTGGTCAAGAGTTGAAGCAAGCCGTAACTTTGCCAATAAGGTATGGAATGCTTCAAGATTTATCATGATGAATGATCCTGATAACAAGATTAAGGCTACAGATGAAAGACCTGCTAACTTAACTGATGCTGATAAGTGGATTCTTTCTAAGATGAATGGACTTATCAAAGAAGTTACTGATAATATGGAAAAATACGAACTTGGTATCGCTGTTGCCAAGCTTAATGACTTCATCTGGGAAGAATTCTGTGACTGGTATATTGAGATGGTTAAGCCAAGACTTTACAATGATGCAGACGAGACAAAGACAGCAGCTATCTGGACATTAAAAACTGTTCTTATAGATGCACTTAAGCTGCTTCATCCATATATGCCATTTATTACAGAAGAAATATTCTGCAATATTCAGGATGAGGAAGAGTCAATCATGATTTCTTCATGGCCTGTATATGATGAAACTAACAATTTCGCAGCAGAGGAGAAGGCTATTGAGACAATCAAGGAAGCTGTCCGTAATATAAGAAACTTACGTGCAGATATGAATGTTGCTCCTAGCCGTAAGGCACTTGTATATGTTGTTACAGCAAGTGAAGATGTTAAGAACATATTTAACAATTCACTTGGCTTCTTTGGAACACTTGCATATGCAAGCGAGGTTAAGGTTCAGGCTGATAAGGCTGGAATACCAGAGGATGCAGTTTCAACAGTTATACCGGATGCTGTTATCTATATTCCTTTTGCAGAGCTTGTTGATATCGACAAGGAAATCGAGAGACTTAAGAAAGAGGAAGGCAGATTACAGGGAGAAATCAAGAGATGTAACGGAATGCTTAACAATGAGAGGTTTACATCAAAAGCTCCTCAGGCAAAGATTGACGAAGAGAAGGCAAAGCTGGTAAAATATACACAGATGCTTGAGCAGGTAACTGAGCGTCTTGCAACACTTTCTAAGTAGTTTTCACGGATAAGGAGAATAATTATGGCAGAAGTAATGAAAGCAATTCCTTTTACACAGTTTTCTATGGAGATGAGAAGCGGTAAGATTATTGATATTGATGATGGATTCAAAGAGCTTCTTGGATACACAGAAGATGATTTTGAGGCGGGAATTGTATTTAAGCAGTTCGTACCAAGCGTTGAGTATGAGGAAGTAATAACAGAGTTAAGAGAAAAGTTCATAGATAAGAGATATGTAAGCTATGTACAGGAGTTTGTTGCTAAAGATGGCAAGCCTCTTAAGGTAGTTGCATTCTATAAGATTGAGAATAAGCTCTTAGCTGGACACAGAGTAATAAAGGTTAGTGCAGCCGTAATTGAATAAGCACATTTAAAGTATAATAAAACCTCCACTGGTTCATAATAGATTTATGAATAAGTGGAGGTCTTTTTTTATGTTAGAAGATGGAATAAAGAAAAAGCTGACAGCAAGATTATTGGCTTTGGTGGTTATTATAAGCATGATATCAGCACTGACAGGGTGCAATGAGCCTGAAGAGCAGGAAAACGGTGTAACACTTGTTTATGGACAATATAATCAAAAGTGACTTTTTGTGACCTTTATTGTAAATAAATACCCAGTCTGATATAATTTTAATGTTTGACGAAAAGACATATATTGAAAGAGAGGGCAAATTGAAAGACGGATATATAAGAGCAGCGGCCATGACACCGAAGATTAAAGTGGCTGACTGTGAGTATAATATAGAGAATATCAAGTCGCTTATGAGTGAGGCTCATGAGAAGGATACTGCAATAGCTGTTTTTCCAGAAATGTGCATTACAGGTTATACGTGTAATGATTTATTCTTACATGACAGACTTCTTAATGCGGCTATTCAGGGACTTGTGGATATTAAGAAATATTCTGAAACAACACCAGGGATGATAAGCTTTGTCGGACTTCCGTATGAAATTAACGGAAAACTTTACAATGTTGTTGCAGGTATTATGAATGGATGTATTCTTGGCATGGTTCCTAAAATGTATCTTCCTAATTATGGGGAATTCTATGAAAGAAGACAGTTTACACCTGGATTTAATGAATGTGTATATGTGGATGTTGATGGTGAAGAGGTTCCCTTTGGAAGTGAATTATTATTTACATTTGATAATAACAGCAAGCTAAAGATTGGCGTTGAGATATGTGAGGATCTGTGGACACCACAGCCGCCAAGCATAAAGCATGCTATGAATGGTGCAACTATTATTGTAAATGCATCGGCAAGCAATGACACTATTGGCAAAGATACATATAGGAAACAGCTTGTTTCAGGGCAGTCCGCAAGACTTGTGTGCGGATATGTGTACTCAAGTGCTGGAGGAGGAGAATCTACCCAGGATATTGTGTTCTCAGCGCATAACCTTATATGTGAGAATGGTACAGTTCTTGCAGAAGCACATAAATTTGCTGATGAGTCTGTATATGCTGATATTGATGTAGAGAGAATATGCTCTGAGCGAAGAAGAATGAGTACATATGCAGTTGTGGAAAACAGTTCATATACTGAAGTGAAGGCTCAGAAACTTATTGATAAAGACTTAGAGCTTATAAGATATTTTGACAAGGCACCTTTCGTACCTTCTGACAAGAAGGAGAGAGATTCAAGATGTGAGGAGATTCTGAATATCCAGTCATATGGACTAAAGAAGAGACTTGAACATACGTATTGTAAGAATACAGTAATTGGAATATCGGGCGGACTTGACTCTACACTGGCACTTCTTGTAACTGTAAGGGCATTTGACCTGTGCGGCTTTGACAGAAGCGGAATACATTGTATTACAATGCCATGCTTTGGTACAACTGACAGAACATATAATAATGCTGTCAAGCTTACTAAGCAGCTTGGCTGTTCACTCCGTGAAATCAATATCATGAAGGCTGTGAGACAGCATTTTGAAGATATCGGACATGATGAGAATAATCACAATGTGACTTATGAGAATGGTCAGGCAAGAGAGAGAACACAGATACTTATGGATATTGCCAACCAGACTAATGGAATGGTAATAGGTACAGGCGATATGTCAGAACTGGCACTTGGATGGGCAACATACAATGGCGACCATATGTCTATGTATGGAGTTAATGCATCAGTACCTAAGACACTTGTAAGACATCTGGTACGCTTTTATGCGGATACATGTGGCAATGAGGATTTGTCAGCAGTACTTAATGATGTGCTTGATACTCCGGTTAGTCCTGAACTTCTTCCTCTAAGGAAGATGGCACTATTGCACAGAAGACTGAGGATTTAGTAGGACCATATGAGCTACATGATTTTTTCATGTATCATATGTTAAGATTCGGTGCAGAGCCTGAGAAGATATTCAGAATTGCAAAGTACGCATTTGCAGGGGAATATGATGATAAAACTATCTATAAGTGGCTAAGAACGTTCACATGGAGATTTTTGCGCAGCAGTTTAAGCGCTCGTGTCTGCCGGATGGACCAAAGGTCGGTTCAGTTGCAGTATCGCCAAGAGGTGATTTAAGAATGCCAAGTGATGCAAGTTCACATGAGTGGATGAAGCAGTTAGACAGAATTAAAGAAATTAATGGATATGAATAGGGAGGACATTATGGCAAACAATAATGCGGCATCAGAGAAGGTTGTTACTAAATACGACCGTAAGATGCAGAAAAAGAAAAGAAGAAGAAAGAAAAGAAGCTAAGAGAAGATATATTACCAAATGGGTGTGTATAGCAGTTCTTGCATGCATAATACTTGGAAGTGGAACAGCAACCGGCATTAAGCTGAACAGTATTTATAAAGATTATATTGAAGTGGATAATGATAAGATAAGCCAGATTGAGTTTGATTTTTATTACGGCATAGCTAAGACTAACAGTCTTAACACAACTTTATATGGTTCTATGACATATGGTGATTATTATTCATCTTATATGGGATATAAGACAAGCCAGTCAGATAAGAGCCGGAATATTCAACTGATTATACATGGTATGATTTCTTTGCTAATTCTGCAGTATCAACTATTAAAGAGACTAAAGCTTTATTAGAGGATGCAGATGCTAACGGATTTACATATGATAATGAAGATGCAGATTATGATGAGTTTATAGGTAAGCTTAAGGATGCGGCTAATGAAGCTGATACATCATATTCAGATTACCTTAAGCAGATGTTTGGTAAGAGAGCTACAGAAAAGAGAGTTAAGGAATTCTTAAAAGATTATCTTAAGAGTACAGCATATCAGGAGAAGTTAACAGAAACTCTTGCAGCATCAGATTCAGAAGTGAGTGCATATTACGAGGACAATAAGGATACATATGATAAGTTTGAATATAGAATGTTTAAAGTTAAGGCTGAAAGTTCAGATTCGTCAGATATGGCAAATGCTAAAGAAACAGCTAATTCTTTTGCGTCAGGCGTAAGCAGTGAACTTGATTTCATTAACCAGTGCAGGAAATTCGCAGAAGCAGGCGATGATACTTATGCGGATGATGCAGCTTCCTTAGTTACAGAGACTAAGAAGAGCAATATTGAGGAAGCATGTGCAGACTGGATTGCTTCTTCAGACAGAAAAGAGGGCGACCTTACAGTTATTGAAGATGATGATAATACATGTTTCTATATTGTATATTACATAAGCAGATCATATGATGGTTCAGATGATGACGCAATTAAGTCAACACTTCTTAACCAGAAATATTCTGAATATATCAAGAAATATACTGATGAATACAGCGTTAATGTAAAGAAGAGATTTTCATATAAGTAGTACATAAATCTGGAGGAGAGTTATCCATGTTAGATCTTAGTAACTGCCGGTGTATCATATTCGACCTTGACGGAACTATACTTGATTCAACACAGGTATGGGCTAAGGTCGACATGGATTTTCTGGGCAGAAGAGGAATTCCTGTATCTAAGGAATATATGCAGGAGATTAAGACACATACATTTGAATCCGGTTCCGTATATACTAAGGAAAAGTATAATCTGCCGGAATCTACAGAAGAAATCATGAAAGAATGGTATGATGCAGCATGTAAGGCATACACTGACAAGGTGGTGTTAAAGCCGTATGCGAAAACTTTTATAGAACAAATGCATAATAATGGTCTTAAGATTGTTTCGGCAACATCATCAGACAGGGCACTTTTTGAGCCATGCTTAAGACGTAACGGAATATATGGTTTCTTTGATGCATTTACACAGACAAATGAAGTGCCGAGAGGAAAGAAATTCCGGATGTATATATGAAAGCAGCCGGAAAAGCCGGGTGCAGTGTGAATGAATGTATTGTGTTTGAAGATGTATTATCGGCTGCACAGGGAGCCAAGAGCGGTGGCTTTACTGTTGTGGCTGTATATGATGAGGCTTCAGCTGATGACTGGCCAGATATTTGTCGGATAGCCGATTACAATATCAGAAGTTACAGTGAATTAATGTGATAATGGAGAAAATATGACTAAGAGATATATATTATTTGACCTTGATGGAACGATTACAGATTCAAGCGAGGGAATTACCAAAAAGTGTGCAGCATGCACTTAAGAAACTTGGAATAGAAGAAAATGACCAGGCGATGCTTCGAAGATTCATAGGTCCTCCTCTTGATGAAAGCTTTGAAAAATTTTATGGATTTGACAAAGAAAAAAAGCACTAAAGGCAGTTGATTATTACCGTGAAAGATATTCTGACAAGGGAATATATGAAAATGTTCTTTTGACGGGATAGCAGATATGCTTGAAGGATTAAAGAGTGATGGATATATAATTGCACTTGCTACATGTAAGCCTGAAATATATGTTCCAAGAATATTAGAGTACTTTAATGTTGATAAGTATTTTGATGTTGCTGTTGGAAGTGAATTAGAAGGTGGAGAACGCAGACATAAGAACCAGGTTATTGATGAAGTGTTTGTAAGGCTTGCTGCTGCCGGACTTGCGGACACTGGCAGTTTGTCAGAAACAAAGTCACAGTCTATTATGATTGGCGACAGAAAAGACGATATATTAGGTGCTAAAGCTTCTGGAATTGATTCTATGGGAGTAAGATACGGTTTTGCAGAAGAACAGGAGCTTGAGATAGCAGGAGCAGATTATATTGTTGAAACTGTAGAGGACATAAGGAAAAACTAAAGACATTATAATAGTTTCTAAGATTAATAATATACGGGAGGAGAACACAATGAAAAAATTCATTCAGGAATTTAAAGAATTTGCTTTGAAAGGAAATGTTATGAATCTGGCAGTCGGTGTTATTATCGGTGCTGCATTTCAGAGCATTGTAACAGCACTTACAAGCAGTTTTATTAATCCGCTTATTGCAGTGGTTACAGGTGGCACTAATGGAGAAGGCGTTACTGTTGGTGGTACATTTACAATAAGAGGAGTTGTGTTTGATTATGGTTCATTCATAACAGCAGTTATTAACTTCCTTATTATGGCATTTGTTCTGTTTCTTTTAGTTAAAGCAATGAACAAGATGATGAGCTTAGGTAAGAAGAAAGAAGAACCGGCTCCAACTACAAAGGATTGTCCATACTGCTTCAGCAAGATATCTGTTAAAGCAACAAGATGTCCTTTCTGTACAACAGAATTAGTAGATAAGAAATAAAAAATAAAGCCATATATGCAGGTCTCCCAACTGCATATATGGCTTTATTTCATGTTTTCATAAATGGATGTATCCCAAAACCTGTGTTCACGTCCAATTCACAGGTGTGTAACTAAAAAGTACAATGATATAGTACTATTTTGCTATTGAATGTGCTTCCCCCTTTTAGTGGGAGATTTTATTAGAAAAGATACATGTCTAATAAAAAAGTTATCGTAAAATTGAGAAGAATATGTTAATATTATTAAGTGTTTTTTAATATTTATAAAATTATGGAGGTTGAAATGGACAAATTGTTCAAACTTAAGGAAAACAACACCAGTGTAAGAACTGAGGTTGTAGCCGGAATTACAACATTTATGACAATGGCTTATATTCTGGCTGTTAATCCATCTATCCTGTCAGCATCAGGAATGGATTCTAATGCAATTCTTATGGCGACTGCAATAGCATCTGCTATAGGTTGTTTTGCAATGGCTTTCCTTGCTAATTATCCTTTGCGCTTGCTCCAGGACTTGGACTTAACGCATATTTTGCGTATACAGTATGCGGAAGCATGGGATATAGCTGGAAAGTAGCACTTTTGCTGTATTTGTTGAAGGACTTGTATTTATTGTGCTTTCACTTACTAATGTTCGTGAAGCTATATTTAACGCAATTCCTACAACATTAAAGAAGGGCGTATCAGTAGGTATCGGTCTTTTTGTGGCATTTATCGGACTTCAGGGTGCTAACCTTGTTGTTGCAAGCACATCAACTAAGGTTACAGTTGTTAATTTCAGAACTGATTTTAACACAGTAGGAATAGGTGCTTTACTTGCAGTTATCGGTACATTTATTATTGCTATTCTTTATGTGAAGCATGTTAAGGGTTCTATCCTTATCGGTATCGTTGCAACATGGGTACTTGGTATTATCTGCCAGCTTACCGGACTTTATAAGGTTGATGCGGCAGCAGGATTCTATTCACTTATTCCTTCATGGAGAAGCTTTGATATCACAGCTATCAGCCTGACATTTGGACAGTGCTTTAACCTTAAGGGTCTTAATATTAATATATTAGATTTTATTGTTATTATGTGCTCATTCCTTTTTGTTGATATGTTTGATACACTTGGAACACTTATCGGTGTTGCCAATAAGGCTAAAATGCTTGATGAGAACGGAAGACTTCCTAGAATTAAGCAGGCTCTTTTAGCTGATGCTATCGCAACAAGTGCAGGTGCCATTCTTGGTACTTCTACAACAACAACATTTGTTGAGAGTTCATCAGGTGTTGCAGAAGGCGGAAGAACAGGACTTTCTTCAGTTGTAACAGGTTTCTTATTCCTTATTGCAATTATATTTGCACCTGTATTTACTACAATTCCTGGATTTGCAACAGCTCCGGCTCTTATCTTCGTAGGATTCCTTATGGTTAGTGCTGTTGTTGAAATTGATTTCAACGATTTAACAGAGAGTATACCAGCTTACCTCTGCCTTATCTGTATGCCGCTTATGTACAGCATTTCAGAAGGTATTGCAGTTGGTGTTATTTCGTATGTTATTGTTAATCTTGTTGCTGGAAAGGCTAAGAAGATTACTCCACTTATGTACGTGCTTGCATTGCTGTTCATATTGAAGTATATTTTCCTTTAATTTTTAGTGCAAATTAAACTTAATAATGATACAATTTTGGAGTCACTTATATAAGGTGGCTCCTTTTTTAAGTTGAATGTTAAAAGATAAGGGGACTGGGCATGAAGTATACAGGAACAGCAGGAATATTATATGACAGATTAAAGAGTGAAATACTGGTGGCAGATGGTGCGTTTGGAACATACTATGCTAAGAAGTATGATACGGGCAGCCTGCCTGAGCTGGCAAATTTACAGGCTTCAGACAGAGTACTGGCAATTCATAAAGAATATATTGAAGCTGGTGCTAAGATTATCAGAACTAATACATTTGCAAGTAATACCGTGTGTCTTGGAGCGGGATTTGATGAGGTAAGAAATAATATTAAAAATGCCGTTGACATTGCAAGGGAAGCCGTAAAGGGGACAGATGTGCTTGTAGCAGCTGATATTGGTCCTATTCCTGGTGAAAATATGATTGAAAAAGAGCATATTGAAAAAGAGTATGTTGATATAGTTAATGTTTTTAAGGAATATGGCGTTGATATATTTGTTTTTGAAACATTTCCAGAACTGGGATTTATTGATAAAGCAATTGAAAATGCAGGAGAAAACGGATTTGTTATAACTCAGTTTGCAATCAATCAGTTTGGTTATAGCAGTGCAGGCTTTAGTGCAAGAAAGCTGATTGAAGAAGCTGGGAAAAATTCATATATTGATGCATGTGGATTTAACTGCGGAGTTGGTCCGGGACATATGAAGAAGCTTGTGCAGAGCCTTATTAACAGGAACGACAAGTATTTTGCAGTGCTTCCAAATGCAGGATATCCACAGGTTGTAAGCGGCCGAATGGTATTTGATGATAACAATGCAGCATATTTTTCACAGATTATGCATGATCTGGCTGAGGATGGAGCTGATATTATTGGCGGCTGTTGTGGAACAACACCTGAATATATAAGACAGATGGTTTTAAAACTGCTGATGTTGTTCATATGAAAAATGCTTCCATAAAAGAAGAGATAACAGAAAAGAAAATTACAAATGATGTTTCTTTCTATAAAGGAAAAGAAGGAAGGAAACTGATTGCTGTAGAACTTGCTCCTCCGCTTGGAATTGATGATGAGAAGATTATGGATGCTGCTTTTATGATGAAGGAAAGCGGAGTTGATGTGCTTACATTTCCGGATTCACCATCAGGAAGAACACGTGCAGATTCAATACTTATGGCAGAAAAGGTTTCAAGAGAAACGGGAATGTGTGTTATGCCGCACATATGCTGTCGTGACAAGAATGCTATAGCAATGCGTTCACAGCTTTTGGGAGCACATATAAATGACATTAATAATTTTCTCGTTATTACCGGTGATCCCATACCATCAGTTGTAAGAGCGTCTGTAAAGAGTGTGTTTAACTTCGATTCAGTTGGACTTATGAATATAATAAGTGATATGAATCAGGAACAGTTTGCCGGGGAACCGGTTATATATGGTGGAGCAATTAATCAGGAAGGGTTAATTTTAAAGTGGAACTTGAGCGTGTTAAAAAAAAATGGAGGTGGGAGCCACATTTTTTATGACGCAGCCTGTATTTTCTGATGAAGATATAGACAGACTCAGACAGATTAAAGAACAGACAGGGGCAAGGATTCTTTGTGGAATAATGCCATTTGTAAGTCTTCGAAATGCAACATTCATGAAAAATGAGATGACAGGTATTAATGTTACTGATGAGATTCTTTCAAGATACAGGGCTGATATGTCAAAAGAAGAGGGAGAAGAGACCGGTATTCAGATAGCAAGGGAAATAATTGCAAAGACTACAGATTTTGTTGATGGGTATTATTTTTCATTTCCATTTAACAGGGTACATATGTTAAAGAAGATTATTGGAAAGAACAATCAGTAAGTAAGGCTATTCTATTGACTAATCAGAAATGTATCTGATATAATGTTGAAAAGTTTCGATACGGAATAATTTAATAATGTGTGATATGTGAGGTGTGGTATGGACGAGACTCAGGTTAAACATTTTATTATGATGGAACGCCGTAAGGGAACGAGTATGGAAGAACTTATATTCATACTTCATGATAATGGTGTTCCAGATTATGAAATATCCAATTTTTAGAGATTTCTATTAAGCATGTGGAAGATGTTCTGAGTGACTATTAATCAGTCTGTTTAGAAGAAATCAGTAAAGGGCTTTCCCCGTATGCGGTGAATTGATTTTCAGCGTATGCGGGGAAAGCTTTTTATAAGATATGATGACAATGGAGAAGTGAAAGTATCTTGAATACTTTGACATGAGGGCTTATAATTATTATTAAATGCTAAGAAAGGTATGACTTGTTTATGGAGATAATAGAGTTGTCAATAACAGCAGAGGAATCAGAGAATTACAGAAAGATAACTAACAGACTTAAGGTGCTTGGTGCTGTCGGCTGGGTAAAGGCTTATATATGGGCTGTGGTATATGTTGTTATATTCTGCGCAATAGGGTTTGCGCTTGCAGGAAGATATGCACTTACAATTATGCAGTATATTCCAGTGTGGGTATGGCCGTTGTGTTTTGTAGCTGTATGGATTGTATCAGCTATAAGAAGATCTGGTAACAAGCAGCTTAAGGTGCTGTTACAGAAGTATCTGTTTACAGGTTTCGCAGATAAGATATTTGCTGGAGAGATAAGACCTAGCAGGGTTAAGATATTAAAGGATAAAATGATCGTTTATTGTAAAGTATATAATGATTAGAATATAGAGGTTTATGGTAATATGAAGATAGGAATATTTGACTCAGGCATAGGTGGTCTTTCAGTGCTTCATCAGGCAATGATTACCATGCCAGAGGCGGATTACATATTTTATGCTGATGTGGATAATGTTCCATATGGGGAGAAAACAAAAAGAAGAAGTAAGAAAGCTTGTCGACCATGCTGTTGGATTTCTTGTTGATAAGGGATGTCAGGCAATTGTGCTTGCCTGCAATACTGCAACAAGTGCAGCAATCTCATATCTAAGAGAAAAGTATAAGCTGCCAATAATTGGAATAGAGCCAGCTGTAAAACCGGCAGTTGAGCATATTCATGAATCAGGAAAAAGAGTTATGGTTGTATCAACTCCTGTCACGGCAAAAGGTGAGAAGTTAAAGAAACTTGTAGATAAATATGATAATAAGCATATCGTTGACGTTGTGGCACTTCCTAAGCTTGTAAGATTTGCACAGGATGATGATTTTGACTCTTCAGATGTTACTGATTATTTAAAATCTGAATTTGCTCCATACAATCTTAATGATTATTCTGAACTTGTGCTTGGGTGTACACATTTTAACTATTTTAAGGATTCATTTTCAAAGCTGTTTCGGATGATTTAGAGATGGTTGATGGAAATACGGGTGTATCTAATAATCTTAAGAATACTGTTGTGAAAAAAGGAATATTTAAAGAGGAAGATAAAGGGAAGAAAGGCACAGTAGAATATTATTATTCGGATAGAAAAATGGAGAGTGAGGCTGAGATGAAACATATAAAAAAGCTTCATGAACGACTTGAGAGAATGAGACAGATATAGAATTGCAAGAGGAATGTAATTATGGGAAAATTAGATGATAAGACTAATGTATGCAGAGTGCTTGACCAGAAAAAGTACCTTATAAGACACATGTGTGTCCAGATGCAGAAGGGTTAAGCGGAGATGAAATAGCTGCTGTTCTTAATGAGAACCCGGAACAGGCTTTCAAGACACTTGTTACAGTTGGCAAGACAGGTAAGAATTATGTATTTGTTGTTCCTGTTAATAAGGAACTGGATTTGAAGAAAGAAGCGAAGGCTGTTGGAGAGAAATCAATATAGATGATGAAATCAAAAGAATTACTGCCCCTTACAGGATATGTGCATGGGGTCTGTTCGCCTATAGGAATGAAGAAGTTCTTTCCGACAACATTTCATAAGACTGCTGAGGATTTTGAAACTATAATGTTTAGTGCCGGTAAAATCGGACATCAGGTAGAAGTTAAGCTGTCTGATGTAGATAAAGTTATAAGATATCAGATTGCTGATATTGTTAAAGACTAAGGAGAAGATAAGGATTATGAAACTCAGAGTTCCATTCTATTATGACCAGTTCCACTGTATAACTTCAGAATGTAAAGACAACTGTTGTGTTGGTGGCTGGGAGATAGATATTGATGATGATACTTATAATTATTATATGAGTCTTGATGGCGAGCTTGGAGACAGGATAAGAGAATCAATTACTAAAAGTGAAGATGGTTCGAATTGCTTTAAACTCGTAGATGGACATTGCGGTTTGTTAGATAAGTGTGGATTATGTACAATTCATAAAGAACTTGGAGCGGAGCATTTGTCTGTAGTGTGTCACCAGTTTCCAAGATATTCTGAATATTATGGAGAAATCAAGGAAAGCGGTATCGGGCTTGCTTGTGAGGAAGCAGAAAGAATTATATTTTCTGAAAACAAAACATTTACAACTGTATTAAAGCCGTGTGATGAGGAATATTCAGAGGATGATGAGTACGACAGTGCTTACGCTGTCAGGATATTCAAGGCAAGAGATGAAATATTTAAGATTCTTGATATGCCGGAGATGTCAATTAATGAGAAGCTGGTTGTAATATTAAAATATTGTGCATCAATACAGGAATATATTAATAATGATGAGTATGACGCACTTAAGGAGTATGTCAATACATTTGGAAGAAGTGATATAGAACATATTCTTATGGAAATGAATGATGAATCAGAAAGCGATGAATTTGGTGATATTGATGTTTGGGAATGTATAAGAAGTATTATGTATCCATATGAGGATATGGAGGTGCTTAATACACGCTGGAAACAGATGTTAGCTGAGATGACAGAGACTTTCCATAAGAATATGGATAATGAGCAGTATCAGGAGACCAAAGAAGAATTCATGACAGCAATGCTGGAAAGAGAGTATGAGTACAGGAACTTTATAACATATCTTGTGTTCCGGTATTTTGCCAAGGCTGTATATGATTATGATGTGGTTGGTAAAGCTAAAATGTTTGTTACTAATTATCTTATACTCCGTCAGATGGACATGCTTGTGTGGTATAGAAAGCATAAGAGATTTACATTTGAAGACAGAATAGATACAGTGCATATTTTTTCAAGACAGGTAGAGTACTCAGAGGATAATATGGAAGCACTTTATGAGTCTTTTCTTTTTGATGATGTGTTTGAGACAGATAACCTTTGCAAGCTGTTATGGATTGACAGCACGGCGTTATAGTAATACACTAAAGCTATCATTTAGATATGTTTATAGGAGGCTAAGGTAATATGATTAAAGAAGCTATTGCAAAGCTCGTTAAAAAGGAAGATTTAACAGCTGGGCAGATGAATGATGTAATGGAAGAGATTATGACAGGAGAAGCCACTGATGCACAGAAGGCAGCGTTTCTTACAGCTCTGGCAGCAAAGGGAGAGACCATTGACGAGATTACAGCAGCAGCCAGAGTTTTAAGAACACACTGTGAGAAGTTCTTAAATGATATGGATGTTCTTGAAATCGTTGGAACAGGCGGAGATGGTTCTAATTCAATTAATATATCAACTTTAGCTTCTATCATAGTATCAGCAGCTGGAATTCCAGTTGCAAAGCATGGTAACAGAGCAGCTTCAAGCAAATGTGGTACAGCAGACTGTTTAGAGGCTCTTGGAGTTAAGATAGATGCAGCTCCGGCAAGGATGGCACAGATTCTTAAGGATATTAATATATGTTTTCTGTTTGCACAGAAGTATCATCCGGCTATGAGATTTGTTGGAGGTGTGAGAAAGGAAATAGGAATCCGTACATTATTCAACATACTTGGACCGCTGGCTAATCCGGCAGGAGCTTCTATGCAGCTTTTTGGAGTGTATAGTGAGGAGCTCGTTGAGCCACTTGCTCATGTATTACATAATTTAGGCTGCAAAAGAGCCATGACAATATATGGAATGGACAGTATAGATGAAATATCTTTAAGTGCTGATACAAAGGTCTGCGAGTTCAAAGGTGATGAGTTCAAATCATATACTATAAAACCAGAGGATTTTGGATTTACAAGATGCAAGAAGGAAGATCTTGTAGGCGGTGAGCCGGCAGTTAATGCCAAGATTGCAAGAGATATTCTTGATGGTGCAGAAGGGCCTAAGACAGATGTTGTACTTCTTAATGCAGGTGTTGCTATATATCTTGCTTCAGATGGTATTACAATGAAGGAAGGTGTTGAGAAGGCAAGAGAAATTATTAAGAGCGGATTAGCTAAGAAGCAGCTTGAAAGATTTATAGAAGAGACTAATAAGTAATTCTGAATAATTATATATTAAGATGGGGAGATTTCTGTAAAAACGGGAATCTCCTTTTTGGGTGTATCTTGAAAGTATATAAGAACAAATGTATTGTACAACCTCATGATATATGCAATATAGGACTGAACTATATACTGTAAAAAGTAAATCTAAATGTGACGGAAAAGTTACAGGTTATAACGAAAAAACGACAGAAGACGACATATATAACACAGAAAAATGGCAATCTGATATAATAAGTGAGTCGGAATAATAATCATGATTGGGGACAATGTTAGTATTTAATTTGTTTGGCAAGAAAGATACAGAATGTATCAGATTTGAACGTTATTTCTTGTCAATGGGTAACTGTCTGGAAGATTTCTGGAGTATTATGCGAAAGGATATGAACGGTTTTTCAAGAGAGGCGGAAGAGGCTTTTATAGGAGAATATAAGAATGTGCTTATTGTTATGTCAGAAAGTTATATGACGGATATTAATGTACTTTATTATATGGATATCTTACGGAGCCTTAAAGAAAAGGGACATATAAACATAGTCGCAATGATTCAGAATGGTACGGTCATACCGGAAAGGTACAGATGGATTACTGGTCCTGAGGTCAGCAGGATAGCTTTTATTAATATTTGCTTGCATTTATGTGCCAGAATCTCTATAATCAACTTTGTATGATTATTTTTATAATAGATTATTATCTGTTATGCGTATTTTTTGGAGGAGATTATTAATGATTAGTGCTAACAACGTAACACTTAGAATCGGTAAGAAGGCTCTTTTTGAAGATGTTAACATTAAGTTCACAGAAGGTAACTGTTATGGACTTATTGGTGCGAATGGTGCCGGCAAGTCAACATTTTTTAAAATTCTTACAGGACAGATAGAACCTAGCAAGGGCGATGTTTCAATCACACCGGGTCAGAGATTATCTTTCTTAGAGCAGGATCACTTCAAGTATGATGACTGTATTGTTCTTGATACAGTAATCATGGGTAATGACAGACTTTACCAGATTATGAAAGAGAAAGAAGCTATATATGCCAAGGAAGATTTTACAGAGGAAGATGGTAACAAGGCAAGTGAGCTTGAGGCTGAGTTTGCAGATATGAATGGCTGGGAGGCTGAATCAGATGCTGCACAGCTTCTTAACGGACTTGGAATTGGAACAGATCTTCATTATAAGACAATGGCTGAGCTTAACGGTAGTGAGAAGGTGAAAGTTCTTCTTGCAAAGGCTTTATTTGGTAATCCTGATATTCTGCTTTTAGATGAGCCTACTAACCACCTTGATCTTGATGCGATTGCATGGTTAGAAGAATTCCTTATTAATTTTGAGAATACTGTTATTGTTGTATCGCATGACAGATATTTCCTTAATAAAGTATGTACACAGATTGCAGATATTGATTATGCGAAGATTCAGCTCTATGCAGGTAATTATGATTTCTGGTATGAGTCAAGTCAGCTCATTATCAAGCAGATGAAGGAAGCTAATAAGAAGAAGGAAGAAAAGATTAAGGAATTACAGGACTTTATCCAAAGATTCTCTGCCAATGCTTCTAAGTCTAAGCAGGCTACTTCAAGAAAGAGAGCTCTTGAGAAGATTGAATTAGACGAGATTAAGCCATCAAGCAGAAAGTATCCATATATTGATTTCAGACCAGCAAGAGAGATTGGTAATGAAGTACTTACAGTAGAAGGAATTTCTAAGACTATTGATGGTGTTAAGGTACTTGATAATGTATCATTTATCGTAAACCATGATGATAAGATAGCATTTGTTGGTTCTAATGAGCTTGCAACAACTACTCTTTTCAATATTATTACAGGTAACATGGAACCTGATGAGGGAAGCTACAAATGGGGTGTTACAACTTCACAGGCTTATTTCCCTAAGGACAGTGCTGCAGAGTTTAACAGAGAAGATACTATCGTTGAATGGCTTACACAGTATTCACCAGATCCGGATCCTACTTATGTAAGAGGATTCCTCGGAAGAATGCTTTTGCCGGAGATGACGGTGTTAAGAAGGTTAAGGTGTTATCAGGAGGAGAGAAGGTAAGATGTCTTATCTCTAAGATGATGATATGTGGAGCTAATGTATTAGTATTTGATGATCCTACTAACCACCTTGATATGGAGTCAATCACAGCTCTTAATAATGGACTTATTAAGTTCCCTGGTGTTACATTATTTACATCACACGATCACCAGTTCATCCAGACAACTGCTAACCGTATTATGGAAATTGTTCCAAGCGGACAGCTTATTGATAAGATAACAACATACGATGAGTATCTTGCAAGTGATGAGATGGCAAGAAAGCGTCAGGGCTTTGCAGAAGCAGCTTCTGATGATGAAGATTAATAAACAGCAATGGACAGCCGCACTTATGTGCGGCTGTCTGTGCGTATGAGCTGCGAACAGAGTCAAGATGAGAATAAGAATGATTGACAAATACAACACATTTGTTATACTTATCACATATTATATTTGCAGGGGAGCATAAGGGCTGTGTAAGCAGTGGCTGCTGAGAGGGATTAAGTTCCGACCCATAACCTGATGTGGATAATGCCACCGTAGGGATTCTTAAAAGGGCTTTTTAGCTCTTCATTTGATTGTTTCAATATCGAATTTCCACAAGGCTTATGATTTTTCCTGTTAATTACCCAGAATGGAGGAATACATATGGAATACGCAACACAGATGGATGCTGCAAGAAAAGGCATTGTTACTAAAGAAATGGAAATTGTTGCAAAGAAAGAAAATATAGATGTCGAGAGTTTAAGACAGCTTATAGCTAAGGGACAGGTTATCATTCCTGCCAATAAGAATCATAAATGTCTTGACCCTAATGGTATCGGAAATAAGTTAAGAACTAAGATTAATGTTAATCTTGGAACTTCAAGAGACTGTGTGGATCTTGATATGGAGCTTGACAAGGTTAATAAAGCCGTAGAGATGGGTGCAGAAGCTATCATGGATCTTTCTTCTTTCGGAGATACACAGAAGTTCAGAAGAAAGCTGACATCAGAATGTCCGGCAACAATTGGAACAGTTCCTATATATGATGCAGTTGTATATTATCATAAGGCACTTAAGGATATTACTGCACAGGAGTGGCTTGATGTTGTAGAAATGCATGCTAAAGACGGCGTTGATTTCATGACTATACACTGTGGCATCAACAAGGCTACAGCTAAGAAGTTCAGAGCAGATAAGAGACTTATGAATATTGTATCAAGAGGCGGTTCTATCATATATGCATGGATGGAGATGACAGGAAATGAGAATCCGTTCTTTGAATATTATGACAGAGTGCTTGAGATATGCCGAGAATATGATGTTACAATGAGTCTTGGAGATGCGTGCAGACCGGGATGTATTATGGATGCATCAGATATCTCACAGATTGAAGAACTTGTTACACTTGGCGAGCTTACAAGAAGAGCATGGGAGAAGGATGTCCAGGTTATGGTTGAAGGACCAGGACATATGCCTCTTAACCAGATTAAGGCTAATATGGAGATTCAGCAGACAATATGCAAGGGAGCACCTTTCTATGTATTAGGACCTCTTGTTACTGATATAGCTCCAGGATATGATCACATTACAGCAGCAATTGGTGGAGCTATCGCAGCTACTTACGGAGCTTCATTCCTGTGCTATGTAACACCTGCAGAACATTTAAGATTACCAGATCTTAATGATGTTAAGGAAGGAATTATTGCTTCTAAGATTGCGGCACATGCGGCTGATATTGCAAAGGGCGTACCGGGTGCAATGGACTGGGATTATAAGATGGACAAGGCAAGAAAGGTTCTTGACTGGGAAGCAATGTTTGACGTTGCGATTGACCCTGAGAAGGCAAGAGCTTACAGAGCTTCATCTAAGCCTGAGAAGGAAGATACATGTTCTATGTGTGGTAATTTCTGTGCAGTAAAGAATATGAACAAGATTATGGAAGGCGAGATTGTAAGTATATTTGATGAGTAATTAAATACATATGTATGACAGGCGGGATATGCACAGTTATGTGTGTATTCCGCTTTTTCTGTGTTTTGGAGAATGCACATTTATTTGCCTTGAGATTAGATAAATGGTATAATATCATGATGCGTGATGAATATATGAAGGAGTGAAGGTTTATGGCAAAAACAGCCAGCAATAATGGTAGAAAGAATACCAGTCAAAGCAGAAAAACTAATACTCAAGGGAAAAAGACGACTGCTCAGGGAGAAAGAAACAGACTAAGAAAAATGTCCAGACACAGGCTGACCAGTTGAAGAATGATTGTATTATTCTTTTTTCAATTGCCTGTGCAATAATAATGGTATTAAGTAATTTTAATATTGCAGGAACATTGGGAAGAGGAATTAAATGGATTATGTTTGGCTTATTTGGAGTTATGGAATACATATTTCCTGTAATTCTTGCAGTAAGCATAATCTTTCTTATGGTAAACAGAGAACTGCTTCGTGTCGCGAGAATTAAGACGGCAGCAGGATATGGATTGTTTGTTGTATTATGTGCAATGATTCAGTGTTTATATAATAAACCGGATATTGCAGATAATGGATTAGGAAGTATATTTACATATTGTGCTGATTATAAAGCCGGGGGCGGATTTTTTTGGCGGATTGCTATGCAAGGTACTTAGCCCTATAGGTTCAATTGGAACATTCGTAATACTTATGATACTTGCAATAATATGTCTGGTTATAATTACGGAGAGGTCTTTTATATCCGGGCTTAAGAAGGTTGGAAACGGCAGTCAGCGCATTATGCAGGAAGCAAGAGAGGATTATTCAGCATACAAAGAACATTCAGCAGGCAGACAGAATGACATGTCTGATGATGAATACCGCAGGTTAAGGGAAGAAGAGCGTGCTAAGGCAAGGCTTAAGAAGATTGAAAAGAAAGAAAAGCAGCTTGCGGAAAAGAAAGCGAGAGAAGAATATCTTGCCAATGCACGTATGAATAATGTTGTCCGTGGAGTAACATCTGATACTCTTATAACAGGAACGGATGAAGAACTGGCACAGGATATTGATATACATGAAATTCATGTTGATACTGAACGTAATGACCAGTATACACAGGATATCTATGAGCCTGATGAAGATGCATTTGAGCTTGCTTATGATTGCGATAGTAATGCAGGTGTAGCAGGTAATGTGGCTGATGAGCCAGTGTATGCTGACTATGAGTCTCATATGCAGCAGATACAGCCAGATGATTATATGGTTGATGATGAAGTGACCGGAAACATGCCAGAGGATAATACTGCATCATATGATAATGATTATGTATCAGATAATGATAATATATATGAAAATGATGTGACTAATGAAGAATACAGAGAAAATAGTGTGAACCAGAATAATGGGCAGCAGGGCAGTGAACAGTTAAGTGATGAGCAGAAGACTGAAGTACAGGTCAAGCCTGTGAATAAACCTAAGAAAGCATACAAGTTCCCACCGGTAAGCTTATTAAAGAGAAATCCAGGTGCAGCGTCTGGTGGAAAGTCTGAATACAGAGTAACTGCACAGAGGTTACAGGAGACACTGCTTACTTTCGGTGTTAAAGTTACTATAACTGATATAAGCTGCGGACCTACAGTTACAAGATATGAGTTACAGCCGGAACAGGGTGTCAAGGTAAAGCAAGATTGTTTCTTTATCAGATGATATCAAGCTTAATCTGGCAGCCGCCGACATAAGAATAGAAGCACCTATTCCGGGCAAGGCAGCCATAGGAATTGAAGTTCCTAATAAGGAAGCCGGAAGTGTATATTTCAGGGAATTGGTTGAGTCTAAGGAATTCAAGGAAAGCCAGTCAGCAATATCATTCGGAGTTGGTAAGGATATTGCAGGAAAGACTATTATTGCGGATATTGCGAAGATGCCGCATATGCTTATTGCCGGAGCAACAGGTTCAGGTAAATCAGTATGTATCAACACAATTATTATGAGTATTCTTTATAAGGCAAAGCCGGAAGATGTAAGACTTATTATGGTTGACCCTAAGGTTGTTGAGTTAAGCATATATAATGGAATACCACATCTGTTATTACCGGTTGTAACGGATCCTAAGAAGGCTGCGGGGGCGCTTAACTGGGCTGTTAATGAGATGACAGACAGATATAAGAAGTTCGCGGCAATGCAGGTTCGTAATATAAAGGGATATAATGATGTTGTTGTCAAGAAGAATAAGGAGGGCATAGACCCTCCAATGGAGAAGCTTCCACAGATTGTCATTATCATAGATGAGCTTGCAGATCTTATGATGGTAGCACCAGGAGAGGTCGAAGATGCAATATGCCGTCTGGCTCAGCTTGCTAGAGCGGCCGGAATACATATGGTTATAGCAACGCAGAGACCTTCTGTTAATGTAGTAACAGGACTTATCAAGGCAAATATTCCGTCTAAGATAGCATTTGCAGTATCTTCGGGAATTGATTCAAGAGTTATCATTGATATGAATGGTGCTGAGAAGCTGCTTGGAAAGGGAGATATGCTCTACTTCCCATCTAATCTTCCAAAGCCGCTGCGTGTACAGGGCGCATTCGTATCTGATGAAGAGGTTGAAAATGTTGTATCTTTCCTTAAGGAGAATGCAGAGGAAGTATCTTATGATGAGAGTATTGCACAGGCTACTGTAAGTCAGGAGAGCATGCCTGGCAGCAGTAAAGGCGATGATGAGAGAGATTCACTTTTTGCTGATGCAGGAAGATTCGTTATTGAGAATGAAAAAGGCTCAATAGGAAGTCTGCAGAGACATTTTAAGATTGGCTTTAACAGGGCAGGACGAATTATGGACCAGCTTGCTGGTGCAAAGGTAGTAGGACCGGAGCTTGGAACTAAACCAAGAAAGGTTGAGATGACAATGGAAGAGTTTGAAACACTTCTAAAGCAGCAGTAATGTAAGTAATATATACTATAAAATAAGGAGACTAATGTATGAAGCTTTCAGAGATATTAAAAATATGTTCAGAAAATGAAACTGCAGATTTCAGGTACAGTGTTGTATGCGGCAGTACTGAGTCGCAAGTGACAGGAATTACATCTGATTCAAGAAAAATGCAGGATGGATATGCATTTGTATGCATTAAGGGTGCTGTGAGTGATGGACATAAATATATTGACCAGATTAAGGATAAGGCATCTGTAATTGTTGTTCTTGATGGCGAGTACGAAGCTAAGGATTGCAAGGCAGCAGTTGTTAGCACGGATAACACAAGGCTTGCGCTGGCACTTATGTCGGCAGCTATATATGGCAATCCTGATAAGAAGCTGTTTACAATAGGAATAACAGGAACTAAGGGAAAAACAACAACCACTTATATGGTTAAAAATGTGCTTGAGGCATGCGGCATTAAGACTGGACTTATTGGAACAATTGAGACTATTATCGGGGATGAAGCGATTCCGGCACATAATACAACACCTGAATCAATAGAGATTCACCAGTCATTTGCAAAGATGGTAGACGCTGGCTGTAAGGCAGTTGTTATGGAGGTGTCTTCGCAGGGACTTAAGCTTGACAGAACAGCAGGTATTATGTTCGATATAGGAGTGTTTACTAATCTTGAGCCCGACCATATCGGACCTAATGAGCATGAGTCATTTGAGGATTACCTTAACTGTAAGGCAAAGTTATTCAAGCAGTGCAAGGTTGGTATCGTTAATGCTGATGATAAGCATACCCAGGATATCCTTAGGGGAGCAATATGTAAGGTTGAAAGCTATGGTATCGGAGATAATGCTGATATTAAGGCTGAAAATATTGAACTTTTACATGAACCGGGTAAAAATTGGCCTTACATATGACTGTACAGGACTTGTTAATATGAAGGTTGAACTTAATCTTCCGGGTAAGTTTTCTGTATACAATTCATTATGTGCAATAGCAATTACAAGGCATTTCGATGTTGACGAAGAGGCACTTAAGGAAACTCTTAAGCATGTTAAGGTTAAGGGAAGAATTGAGCTTGTAAAGGTTTCGGATGATTTTACATTAATGATAGATTATGCTCATAATGCAATGGCTTTAGAGAGTATACTTACAACTCTTAAGGAATATCACCCTCACAGACTTGTATGCCTGTTTGGCTGTGGTGGCAACCGCTCTAAAGAGAGAAGATTTGAGATGGGTGAAGTGTCTGGAAGATTAGCAGACCTTACGATTATAACATCTGATAATCCAAGATTTGAAGAGCCGGAGGCAATTATGGAAGATATTAAGACTGGAATTAACAGGACTACAGGTAAGCATATTGATATTGCAGACAGAAAAGAAGCTATTAAATATGCGATAGAACATGGCGAACCAGGTGATATTATTGTTCTTGCGGGTAAAGGTCATGAGGATTATCAGGAGATTAAGGGTGTGAAGTATCCTATGGATGAGACGGGTGCTTATCAAAGAAGTGCTTGAAGAATTGAAGGGTAATTAATGTACGCTGATATAATAATAGATATTTCACACGAACAGCTTGATAAGACATTCCAATATGCAGTTCCGGATGAATTGGTGGATGTAATTGAACTGGGAATGTCAGTTGATATTCCATTTGGAGCAGGAAACAGGCAGATAACAGGGTATGTTGTAGGCTTGGGAGACAAGGCGGCATATCCTGTTGAAAAGATAAAATATATTACAGGAATTACTGAGGAAAGGTCACTGCAGTAAGCAGAATGTTAAAGCTTGCGGCGTGGCTGAAGCACAATTATGGTTGTACCATGAATCAGGCAATTAAGACGGTTATTCCTGTAAAGGATAAGGTTAAACAGAAGGAAAAACACTCGGTTAATCTTATTATTGACGCGGCACAGGCGCAGAAGTATCTTGGTACATTTGCAAAGAAAAATGCAAAAGCAAGATACAGATTGTTAGAGGCACTGATTAAGGAACCTGTAATAGATGAAAGTATTATTAAATCCAAGCTTAATATCACGGCACAGACGGTCAAGGCGTTTGAAGATATGGGGATTGCCGAAGTCAGGTCAGAAGATATGTATAGGAATCCTGTAAGAAATGTTACCGGAGAAAGAAAGCGTATCGAACTTAATGAACAGCAGAAAAACGCTGTGGATACAATAATAGCTGACTATGATAATGGTGATTATAAGACATATCTGCTTCATGGTGTTACAGGAAGCGGAAAGACTGAGGTGTATCTTGAGACAATTGAGCATGTCCTTAATCATGGAAGACAGGTAATTGTGCTTATACCGGAGATTGCACTTACATTTCAGACTGTGCAGAGGTTTTACCACAGATTCGGGGATAAGGTATCTATTATGAATTCCCGTATGTCAAAGGGAGAGCGGTATGACCAGTTTCTGCGGGCACAGAGAGGTGATATAAGTGTAATGATTGGACCGCGTTCGGCGTTGTTCACACCATTTTCAAATCTTGGACTTATAGTAATAGATGAAGAGCATGAAGGAGCTTATAAGTCAGAGACTGTTCCAAGATATCATGCAAGAGAGGTTGCATGCCATATTGCAAAGGAAGCAGGCGCTTCAGTGATACTTGGTTCTGCGACTCCTTCAATGGAAAGCTACTATGCGGCAATGAATGGCCATATACAGCTTATTACACTTGACAGCCGGGCGGGAAGCGGAGGACTTCCAGCAGTTGATATTGTTGATCTGAGAGAAGAATTAAGGCTTGGAAACAGGACGATATTCAGCAACAGGTTAAGAGAACTGATGAGTGACAGACTTGCAAAGCATGAGCAGATAATGCTTTTCCTTAATAAGAGAGGCGTGGCTGGCTTTATATCATGCCGTTCATGCGGAAAGGTTATGAAATGCCCGCACTGTGATGTTTCACTTACGGAGCATGCTGATGGAAGGCTGATGTGTCATTACTGCGGATATACAACACCTAAGATAACTGTATGTCCTTCATGCGGTTCAAGATATGTTTCGGGCTTCAGGGCAGGAACAGAAGGTGTTGAAGCACAGGTTAAGAAAACATTTCCACAGGCAAGAGTGCTAAGAATGGATATGGACACTACAAGAGGCAAGGATGGACATGAAAAGATTCTGTCGGAATTCGCCAATGGTAATGCGGATATTCTTATTGGAACTCAGATGATTGTTAAAGGACATGATTTTCCAAATGTAACGCTTATGGGAGTGCTTGCGGCAGACATGTCACTTTATTCCAGTGATTACAGGGCTTCTGAGAGAACTTTCCAGCTTCTTACACAGGCGGCTGGAAGGGCAGGAAGAGCAGAAAAAAAGCGGCAATGTAGTTATACAGACTTATACGCCGGAGCATTTTAGTATTGTTAGTGCGGCTAATCAGGATTATAATGCTTTCTATGAGCAGGAAATTGCTTACAGAAAGCTGTGTGGATATCCGCCGGCGGATAATCTTATGAAGATTATGTTATCTTCACCAGATGAGATGTTATTGACAAAGAGTGCAGCGTGGGTTAAAGCGTTTGTGGATAACAACTGTAAGTATAAAGGACTTATGTGTATAGGTCCGGCAGATGCACCTATATATAAGATTAAAGATGTGTATAGTAAGATAATCTATGTAAAACATAAAGACAGGGAAGTTCTTAACAGTATACATGAAAAGCTTGATGTTAATATTGTTGGAAATCAGGCTTTTAAGAATATTAATGTACAATACGATATTAATGGATGATTGCGAGGAGGAATATATGGCAATAAGAAATATTAGAACACTTGGAGATGATATACTAAGAGCCAAGGCAAAAGAGATTACAGAGATGACACCAAGAATTGAAGAGCTTATTGATGATATGTTTGATACAATGTATGAGGCTAACGGTGTAGGTCTTGCAGCACCTCAGGTTGGAATCAGAAAGAGACTTGTTGTTATTGACTGTGGAGATGATCCTATTGTTCTTATCAATCCTGTTGTATTAGAGACAAGCGGAAGTCAGACAGGGCTTGAAGGATGCCTAAGTGTACCTGGAAAGACAGGTGAGGTTACAAGACCTAATTATGCCAAGGTTAAGGCTCTTAATGAGAATATGGAAGAGATTATAGTAGAAGGAGAGGAGCTTCTTGCAAGATGTCTTTTACACGAGATTGATCATCTTGACGGAGTAATGTATGTTGATAAAGTAGAAGGAGAACTTCTCTCTACAGATGACATTGAAGAAGAATAATTAATGAAAAGGGAACAGAATGCGAGTAGTATTTATGGGTACACCTGATTTTGCTGTAAGAACACTTAAAGAAATAATCGAAGCAGGACATGATGTGGCAGCAGTTGTTACACAGCCTGATAAGCCAAGGGGAAGAAGCAAATCACTTGTTTTCTCTCCAGTTAAGGAGGAAGCTGTGGCGCATGGAATCACAGTGTTACAGCCGGAGAGAGCAAGAGATGAAGCATTTGTTGAAGAATTAAGAAAATATAATGCAGATGTGTTTGTTGTTGTTGCATTTGGACAGTTACTGCCGGCAAGTATTATTAACATGCCAAGATACGGCTGTATCAATGTTCATGCATCACTGCTTCCTAAGTACAGGGGAGCCTCTCCAATCCAGTGGGCAGTAATAGACGGATGTGAGTATTCCGGTGTTACGACTATGAAGATGGATGAGGGGCTTGATACAGGAGATATTCTTTTGGTAGATAAGGTTAAACTTGATAAGAAAGAGACAGGCGGAAGCCTTTTTGACAGATTAAGTGATGTCGGTGCGCATCTTTTGGTTAAGACACTTGAAGGACTTGAAGCTGGAACTATTACTCCTGTTAAGCAGGATGATTCAGAAAGCACTTATGTAAAAATGCTTCATAAGTCATTTGGTAAGATGGATTTCAATAAGAGTGCAGCTGAACTTGAAAGACTTATAAGAGGACTTAATCCCTGGCCAAGTGCATTTACTTATATAGACGGTAAAATGTTAAAGATATGGGATGCAGATGTTGCAGATAATATCAGTGAAGTACAAACAGAAGAAGTTAAGCCGGGACAGGTTGTTACGGTAGGAAAGAACACATTTACAATAGCCTGTGGACAGGGGTATTTAGTTGTTAATGAGGTTCAGTTAGAAGGTAAGAAGAGAATGGACAGCGGTTCGTTCTTAAGAGGCAACCAGTTAGAAGCAGGTGTAATGTTAGGAGAATAAGCAGAATCTTAAATGGTTCAGAAAAGAGGTATTATGGTAGCTTTATATGGTTATTATGGATATGGATATTACTATGATCCAATGTACATTCTGATAATAATATCATGCGTTATTGCACTGATAGCACAGGTGAAGGTAAAAAGCACATTTAACAAGTATTCTAAGGTGTCATCTTCAAAAGGAATGACAGGCGCAATGGTCGCAGAGCAGCTTTTAAGAAGCCAGGGAATATACGATGTATCTATTCAGAGAGTATCAGGAAGCCTGACAGATAATTATAATCCAAGAAATAAGACACTTAACCTGTCAGATTCTGTGTATAATTCAACATCTGTTGCTGCTATCGGAGTTGCAGCCCATGAAACAGGACATGCCATACAGCATGCTTACGGATATGGTCCTTTAAGCTTTAGAACAGCACTTTTTCCGTTAGCCAGCGTCGGTTCGCAGGTATCATGGATACTTATTGTGCTTGGACTTATATTTGGCTCAACTAATATACTTATAGATATTGGTATTCTTATGTTCAGTCTGGCAGTACTTTTCCAGCTTGTAACATTACCGGTTGAGTTTAATGCTTCGGCAAGAGCATTACAGCTTCTTGAATCAGAAGGATTCCTGTATGGAGATGAGAACAGACAGGCAAGAAAAGTGCTTTCAGCAGCAGCCATGACATATGTTGCGGCAGCAGCCACAGCAATTTTACAGCTTTTAAGACTCATTTATTTATTTGGAGGAAGACGCCGTGACTGATTCGGTGAATTTAAGGGCAGTTGTACTGGATATACTTATGGAAATCAATGAGAAGGGTGAATTTTCACACCTTCTCATTAATAATGCACTGACAAAGTACCAGTATCTTGATAAGAATAAGAGAGCATTTATAAGCAGATTATCACTAGGAACGATTGAGAACAGAATTGAACTTGACTATATAATAGACCAGTTTTCAAAGACTCCTGTAAGAAAGATGAAACCACTAATAAGAAATATATGTGAAATGTCTGTATACCAGATAATATATATGGATAATATTCCGGATTCAGCAGTGTGCAATGAGGCTGTAAAGCTGGCTGCAAAACGTGGATTCACAGGACTTAAGGGCTTTGTGAACGGAGTCTTAAGAAACATTGCAAGAAATAAAGACAATATTACATATCCTGACAGGAATAAGGATATTGAACAGTACCTTTCTGTAAAATACTCAATGCCATTATGGATAGTTAAAATGTGGCATAGTCAGCTAGGTATTGATAAGACTGAGAAAATTCTTGCAGGCTTTAAGCAGGAAAAAAAGACTTATGTAAGATGTAACACAGCAAAGGCACCGGTTGAAGAGATAAAGAGGATTCTTTCACAGGAAAATGTATCTGTGGCAGATGTTGAAGGTATACCATATGCTTTAGAGATTAAGGACTATGATTATATAGCCGGACTTAAGAGTTTCAGGGATGGTCTGTACCAGATACAGGATATAAGCTCCATGACAGCAGGATATATGACTGGATTTAAGGCTGGGGACACAGTAATTGATGTGTGCGCAGCACCAGGAGGCAAGAGTGTTAATGCTGCAATAAGTGTTGGCACTGATGGTAAAAGTATATTCAAGGGATGTATCAGATTATAAGGCAGGACTTATTGAAGAAAATATATCAAGGCTAGGACTTAATAATATAGAAGTTCAGGTAAAAGATGCACTCGTAATGGATGAATCCATGAAAGAGAAGGCAGATGTTGTTATAGCAGACCTTCCATGCTCAGGACTCGGCGTTATGGGAAGAAAGCCTGATATCAGATATAATATAACAGAGGACAAGCTTGTTTCATTAAAAGAGCTTCAGCAGAGCATACTTTCTGTTGTACAGGCATGTGTTAAGCAGGGCGGTATAATGATGTACAGTACATGTACAATTAATTCAGAAGAGAATGAAGCCAATGCTGACTGGTTATGTAAAGAATATGGCTTTAAGAAGATAGAATACAGACAGATTCTGCCGGGAAAGAATGGCGGAACAGATGGGTTCTTTGTTGCAAAACTTAGGAGAGAATAGACATGACAGATATTAAGTCACTTAATTATGACGAACTTGTAACATATATGGCTGGACTTGGTGAAAAGAAGTTCAGGGCTTCGCAGCTATATCAGTGGATGCATGAAAAGCTGGCAGACAGTTTTGATGAATGTACCAACCTTTCTAATGCATTAAGACAGAAGTTAAAGGAAACATCAGAATATGTATGCTTAGAGCCTGTCAGGGTACAGCATTCAAAGCTTGACGGAACAGAAAAATATCTGTTCAGATTATCGGATGGTAATTATGTTGAAAGTGTACTCATGAAATATCATCATGGTAATTCAGTATGTATATCTTCACAGGTTGGATGCCGTATGGGATGCCGTTTCTGTGCATCTACACTTAACGGCAAAGTCAGGGATTTAAGACCATCTGAAATGCTTGACCAGATATACAGAATACAGAAGATTACAGGGGAGCGAGTAAGCAATGTTGTAGTTATGGGTTCTGGAGAGCCAATGGATAACTATGATAATCTTATTAAGTTTATAGAACTTATCAATGATGAGAGAGGTCTTAATATAAGCCAGCGAAATATTACTGTATCCTCATGTGGAATAGTACCTAAGCTAAAGGAACTTGCTGATCTTAAGTTACAGATTACACTTGCTATTTCACTTCATGCTCCTAATGATGAACTAAGAAAGACAATGATGCCTATAGCAAATAAGTATTCAATTGAGGAGATAATGGATGTATGCAGGTATTACATAGAATGTACAGGCAGAAGAATCTCATTTGAATACAGCCTTGTTAAAGGCGTCAATGATTCAATGGAATGTGCAAAGCAGTTGATTGAACTTGTTAAGGACATGAACTGCCATATTAATCTTATACCTGTTAATCCTATCAAGGAGCGTGATTATAAGCAGACTGGTAAGGATGAAGTGTACGCATTTAAAAATAAACTTGAAAAGAACGGAATAAATGTTACAATTAGAAGGGAAATGGGCAGAGATATTGATGGTGCCTGTGGACAGTTAAGGAATAAGTATATGGAGGATGTTGATGAAAGCAACGGCGATTACTGATATAGGCAAGACGCGTGCCGTTAATCAGGATTATATATATACATCTGTTGACAGGGTTGGATGCCTGCCTAATCTGTTTATTGTAGCAGATGGAATGGGCGGTCATAAAGCTGGTGATATAGCTTCACGTTTTACAGTTGAAACTATTAAAACTCTTATTGAACAGTCACAGGGAAAAGATGCGATATCCATTATTAATGATTCGGTTAAGATGGTTAATGGTCTGCTTTTACAGAAGGCATCTGAATCAGAGGATTACTATGGTATGGGAACAACGCTTGTTATCGCAAGCATATTTGATAATGTATTAAGAGTTGCTAATGTAGGAGACAGCAGATTATATGTAATAGATGACAATGACATAACTCAGATAACAAGAGATCATTCACTTGTTGAAGAGATGGTTCTTGCAGGACAGTTAAGTAAAAGCGAGGCAAGAACACATGCCAGAAAGAATGTCATAACAAGGGCAATCGGAGTAGAGGAACAAGTCGAACCAGAGATGTTTTCAATTGATCTTAAAGAAAACAGTAAGGTTCTTATGTGTTCTGATGGTCTTACTAATATGCTTGAAGATGCAGAGATATTAAGCATTGTAAGGAACAATGCCGATATAGAAGATGCAGCGAGAATGCTTATTGACAGAGCGAATGAGAATGGCGGTAAGGATAATATTTCAGTTATAATTGTAGAACTGTAAGTGAAAGGGATAGGTTATGTTAAGAAAAGGAATGTTTTTTAGCTGACAGATACGAGATAATCGAGCAGATTGGCACAGGCGGAATGTCAGATGTTTACAAAGCAAAGTGCCATAAACTCAACAGATATGTTGCTATTAAGGTAATGAAGTCTGAGTTTAGTGAAGACAAGACATTTGTATCTAAGTTCAGGGCGGAGGCACAGTCTGTAGCAGGATTTACACATCCTAATGTAGTTAATGTATATGATGTCGGTGATGAGAACGGAGTATATTACATTGTAATGGAGCTTGTAGAGGGCATAACTCTTAAGAAATACATAGAAAAGCGTGGCAAAATACCTTTTAAGGAAGCTGTTAGCATTGCAATTCAGGTTGCTAACGGACTTGATGCAGCACATAAGCATAATATTGTACACAGGGATATTAAGCCACAGAATATTATTATATCTAAGGAAGGCAAGGTCAAGGTAACGGACTTTGGAATTGCCAAGGTTGCTTCATCAAGTACAATTAATTCGTCATCAACAATGGGTTCGGTTCATTATATTTCACCTGAGCAGGCAAGAGGCGGCTATTCGGATGAGAGAAGTGATATATATTCACTTGGTATTACATTATTTGAAATGCTGACAGGTACAGTACCGTTTGATGGTGACTCTACAGTTGCAGTAGCAGTACAGCATATTCAGGATGAGATACCTGCACCATCTACGGTTGTAGCGGATATACCATTAAGTATAGACAGAATTGTTATTAAATGTACACAGAAGAAACCTGACAGAAGATATCAGACAGCAGCAGAACTTATAACAGATCTTAAAAAAGCTCTTGTAATGCCAGATGAAGATTTTGTTAAGATGGCTCCGGCTTATGCAGCAGCAGGAGTGGCAGCTACAGCTTCATCTGATACAGAAGAAGTTAATGCTGGTGAGAATGATGATGCATTATCAGATGATGATATTTTTCTGGAAGATGATGAAAATGAAGATTCAGGTAATGAATTACAGGAAGACGATGATGATGTAGATATTGATGATGAGGATAATGACAAGCTGGATTTAATTATGAAAATAATTGGAATAGGAATAGCTGTTATTATACTTATTGTTACAATATTTGTTATTGTTAAGCTTGTTGGAAGTACTAAGTCACATAAGAATGAAAATACAGAAACTGTATCAACTACAGAAGAGACTGTATCAACAGCAAATGCCAAGGATACAGTTACAGTTCCTAAGGTTGAGGGCATGACTAAGGATGAAGCTGTTAAAGCACTTAATGATGTCGGACTTGGCTATAAGCAGGTTGTACAGAGCTCTAAGACAGTGGCTAAGGATACTGTAATTTCACAGGGAACTAAGGCAGGTGCCAAGGTGGCAAAGAATACACAGATTATTCTTACTATAAGCGGTGGGGAAGAAGTTGTTAATACAACAGTTCCATCTGTTACAGGGGAATCAGAATCTGATGCAAGAGAAAAACTGGAATCAGCAGGATTTAAGGTTTTGGTTGATTATGATTACAGCAGCACTGTTGATGCGGGCAAAGTAATTAAGGCTTCTCCATCAGGAAGTGTGGCACAGGGAACAACAGTTACAATTACAGTAAGCCGTGGAAAGCAGATTAAGAATGTTACAATGGCTAATCTTGTAGGAAAGACTGAGTCAGAAGCAAGACAGTGGCTTGAAAATAACGGACTTAAGGTTAATGCTTCTTATACAACATCAAGTGGAACATATGGATATGTAGTTTCAAGTGATTACTCAGAAGGTACTTCTGTTCCAGAGGAACAACAGTTACAATTACGGTAAGTCATAAGCAGGAAGAGCAAACAAAGGCTACGGAACCAACAAAGGCTACAGAGTCAACAAAGGTTACAGAAGCAACAAAGGCTACAGAAGCAGCACAGAATTAATCAGGTATAATTATTTATATGCAGGGAAAGATAATTAAGGGTATCGCTGGTTTCTACTATATACATGTAGAAACCAGCGGTATATATGAATGTAAGGCAAAAGGAATATTCAGAAACCGACACATTAAACCACTGGTTGGTGATAATGTGGAGATAGAAGTTATTGATAAGGATAATTTCAAAGGAAATGTGGTGGACATCCTTCCAAGAAAGAATGAGCTTATAAGACCAGCTTCTGCGAATATTGACCAGGCGATGGTTATATTTGCAGTAAAGACGCCAGAACCTAATTTTAATCTGCTTGATAAATTCATTCTTATGATGAATTATCAGGATGTTCCGACCGTTGTATGCTTTAATAAGGAAGAACTGGCGGATGATGAATATAAGAATGAATTAAAGAAGAAATACGAAGGCTGTGGCTGTGAGTGCATATTCATAAGTGCAAAGAATAATATTGGCATTGACAGTGTAATGGAAGTGCTGAAAGGAAAGACTACAGTGCTTGCAGGTCCATCAGGAGTTGGAAAGTCGACACTTACCAATCTGCTTATACCGGACATGGAAGAGCAGGGAGAAGTCAGCCAGACAGGAGAAGTAAGCAGGATAGGCCGAGGAAGGCATACTACAAGACATTCGAGATATACAATGTATGCAAGGAAACATATATATGTGATACTCCGGGATTTACATCACTTAATCTTCCGGATGTTGAGAAAGAAGATTTGAGATTTTACTTTGAAGAGTTTGTACCATTCGAAGGAAAGTGCAGATTCAATGGCTGCATGCATGTAAGCGAACCGGGATGTGCGGTATAACAGGCAGTTGAAGACGGAATTATCAATTATGACAGATATAAGTCATATACAGATATATTTGAAGAAATAAAGAACAAGAAGAAGTACTAAATGTACTTGAAAACAGAAAGGTTGTTAATTATGAGTGGTTTAAAGAAAATTTTGTCACCATCAATATTATCGGCAGACTTCAAGAAATTAGGAGAAGAGCTTGAAACGATTGATAAGGCAGGAGCTGAATATGTTCATGTAGATGTTATGGATGGACTTTTTGTAAAGAGTATTTCATTCGGAATGCCGGTTATTAAGTCAGCAAGAAGTGCGACTGACAAGGTTTTTGATGTACATCTTATGATTGAAGAGCCTATAAGATATATAGAAGACTTTGTTAAGGCAGGCGCTGATATAATTACAGTACATGTTGAAGCGTGTAAGGATGTTGTTGCTACATTAGAAAAGATTAAGGAATGTGGTGTAAAAGCAGCTATAACACTTAATCCTCCGACACCGGTATCAGCAATTGAGCCTTATCTTGATAAGGTAGATATGGTTCTTGTAATGAGCGTTAATCCGGGATTCGGGGGACAGAAGTTTATACCGGAATCACTTGATAAAGTAAAAGAAATAAGAAGTTTATTAGATGCTAAAGGACTTGATACAGATATTGAGATTGATGGTGGCGTGAATGCCGGAAATCTTGCATCAGTTCTTGAGGCAGGTGCTAATGTAATAGTAGCAGGTTCAGCAATCTTTTCTGGAGATGTAGCTGATAATGTTAAGAAGTTTAAAGAAATAATGGGCGCGTGGTAAAACCACACGCCCATTAATATTATACATTGAATCTGAAAAGGATTACATCGCCATCTTTAACAACATAGTCTTTACCTTCCATACGTACAAGACCTTTTTCCTTGGCTTTAGTATAAGAGCCACAGTCAAGTAAATCCTTATAGTTGACAACTTCTGCTTTGATAAAGCCTCTCTCGAAATCGCTGTGAATCTTTCCGGCTGCCTGCGGAGCTTTGGTTCCCTTAGTGATTGTCCATGCTCTGGTTTCGGTCTCGCCTGCTGTTAAGTAGCTGATAAGTCCAAGAAGACTGTAGCTTGCTGAAATAAGCTTATCAAGTCCAGAAGACTTAAGTCCAAGGTCCTCTAAGAACATTTTCTTTTCATCATCATCAAGTTCTGAGATTTCCTGTTCAATCTGTGCACATATAACGAATACTTCGCAGTTATCCTTTTTAGAATATTCACGTACACTCTGTACATATTCATTGTTAGCACCATCATCGGCAAGGTCATCCTCTGATACATTAGCTGCAAAGATTACAGGCTTTGCTGTAAGAAGATTGTATTCCTTTAAAAATGCTTCTTCATCTTCGTCCTGACATTCAAAATTCTTAGCTAAATTACCTTCTTCAAGAAAAGCCTTAAGTCTTTCGATAAGGTCACATTCTTTAGCAATGTCCTTATTATTGTAGGAAGCACGCTTCTGCTTTGACAGACGTCTGTCTAATACTTCAATATCAGAGAATATAAGCTCAAGGTTAATGGTTTCAATATCTCTTATTGGGTCAATAGAGCCATCAACATGAACAATATTAGAATCCTCGAAACATCTTACCACATGTACGATAGCATCCACTTCACGGATGTTGGCAAGGAACTGGTTTCCAAGACCTTCACCCTTAGAAGCACCCTTAACAAGACCAGCTATATCAACGAATTCAATAACAGCAGGTGTAATCTTTGCTGAATTATAGAGTGCTGCAAGTCTGTCAAGTCTGTCATCCGGAACTGTAACAACACCAACATTAGGATCGATTGTACAGAAGGGATAGTTGGCGGATTCTGCTCCTGCCTTAGTAAGTGAATTAAAAGGGTACTTTTGCCGACATTAGGCAGTCCCACAATACCAAGCTTCATAATAGAATCTCCTCATTAATTATTCTTATGATTATTCGTTCCAGAGTTCTTAAAATGTAAAAAGAATCCAGTACAAAATCATATTATACAAAAATTTTTCTTTAAAAACAACATATAATTTACTTATTAAAATAATTTATATAAAAGTATAAGAATATATCCATATATTGTGCTGAAAATGATGACAAAACACTATATAAGCAATCAAAACAAGAAATGGAGAAAAAGACTGTTATTAACTGCCTTCTGACATTAAATAAACTAAAAAAGGACTTGTTTTTTAAACACTTTAAGTATAAAATTGACATTAAAGTGGTGGAAAGTGGAGCTTAATGGTAGAAAGTGGGGTGCGATAGTTATGTTGATGGGCGAATACAACCATACAATAGATGCCAAAGGCAGACTAATCGTACCGGCTAAATTCCGTGAGGTTCTGGGAGATGAATTCGTGGTTACCAAAGGCCTTGATAACTGCCTGTTTGTTTACCCGAATGATGAATGGCAGAAATTTGAAGAAAAGTTACAGACATTACCACTTACCAATAAGAATGCAAGACAGTTTACAAGATTCTTTCTTGCAGGTGCAGCAAGCGTAGAAGTGGATAAGCAGGGCAGAATACTTCTTCCATCAGTATTACGCGAGTTTGCAGGCTTGGAAAAAGATGTAGTTTTAGTGGGCGTTGCAAGCAGAATTGAAATCTGGAGCAAAGACCGCTGGCTGCAGAGTATCAGTACCTATGATGATGATATGGATGAAGTAGCAGCGAATATGGAGAGTCTTGGATTTTCTATATAATATGCAGACATGAGGTTTATTATGGAATTTAAACACAAATCAGTTCTTTTGGAAGAAACAATTGACAATCTGAATATTAAACCTGATGGAATCTATGTTGATGGAACACTTGGCGGTGCAGGACATTCATATCAGATAGCGAAAAGACTTACAGGTGGTGGCAGACTTATAGGTATAGATCAGGACGCGGACGCAATTGCGGCAGCGACAGAAAGACTTAAAGAATTTGAAGAACGCGTAACAATCGTAAGAAATAATTATTGCAATATGGACAAGGTTCTTGATGAACTTGGAATTGATAAAGTAGATGGAATACTTCTTGATATAGGAGTTTCATCGTATCAGTTAGATACAGCAAGCAGAGGATTTACTTATAATGTAGACACAGCACTTGATATGAGAATGGATCAGAGACAGGAGATGACAGCAAAAGATCTTGTTAATACATATAGTGAGATGGAGCTTTTTTAGAATCATAAGGGATTATGGAGAGGACAGATTTGCCAAGAATATTGCTAAACACATAGTTGCGGCAAGAAAAGAAAAGCCGATAGAAACAACATTTGAACTAAATGAGATTATAAAGGCTTCTATTCCGGCAAAGGTGAGGGCGACAGGTGGTCATCCATCTAAGAGAACTTATCAGGCTATAAGAATTGAACTTAATAGAGAATTAGATGTCTTAGAGAATTCCATTGATATGATGATAGACAGGCTTAATCCGCAGGGGCGTTTATGTATCATAACATTCCATTCACTTGAGGACAGAATAGTTAAGGCAAGATTTAGAAACAATGAGAATCCATGTACATGTCCACCGGATTTCCCGGTATGTGTATGTGGAAAGAAATCAAAAGGAAAGGTTATAACAAGAAAACCTATAGTTCCCGGAGATGAAGAACTAAACGAGAATCAGCGGTCTAAAAGCTCTAAACTGAGGGTGTTTGAAAGAATATAAAACATTTATGGAGGGAAAGTTTTGGAGAAGAGAAGAAATGTTGTAAATCACAGGACAACTGAATATCAGTATGGAAGTGCAGTAAGAAAGCTGCAGACTGTTCCAGAAGTACATACTTATGAGCATGAAAGAAGAATTGAGGAGCAGGAGCAGGAGAGAAGACAAAGAAGAAGAGAGATAAGAAGAAATAACAGGGTTAACTTGGTGTATACTACAGTGCTTGCTATCTGTGCAACAGCAGTATTTGCAATATGCTACCAGTATCTTAATCTCCAGTCAGATATTAAGACTAACAGTACTGCTGTAGTTGAGCTTCAGAATCAGCTTAATTCACTTAAGGCAGAATAACAGCCATGAATCAGAGATTAATGCAGGAATTGATTATAATGCAATATATGATACAGCTGTCAATGAACTTGGTATGGTATATCCAAGCAGAAGTCAGGTAATCGGTTATGATTCAAAGGAAAGTGAATATGTAAAGCAGTATAAGGATATCTCAAAATAACTAAAATGTGTGGCAGTGCAATATAAAGGATTGATAAATTTATGGACAATACCAGTGAAGCAAGAAGAAAGAAAAATAATGCGCAGGAAACGCGCAATGCTTAAGAGGACACACAGAAGAATTAATGTTACATTTATAATAGTATTTGTATTATTACTTGTACTTGGTGTAAGGATATTTATGATTAACTATACACATGGGGAGGAATATTCCCAGGCGGTGCTTAATCATCAGACATATACATCAACTACAATTGCTTATATGCGTGGTAATATTACTGCAAGTGACGGAACAGGTCTGGCATATAGTGAGAAGGTGTATAATCTGATACTTGATGTAAAGAGTGTTACATCAGAGGATGGAAAATATCTTAATAATACAATAGATGCATTAGTAAAATGTTTTGGTCTTGATAAAGATAATATTAAAAAATAATTAACGATAATCCTTCAAGCCAGTATCAGAAGCTGCTTAAGGAACTGACATCAGATGAGATAGCTGAATTTAATGAGCTTAAGGCACAGAAGAACAGCAATATATATGGTGTATGGTTTGAGGAAAGCTATGTGAGAAAATATCCGTTCAATACTCTTGCATGCGATGCTATAGGTTTTGCATCCAATGTCAATGGTGGTGAGCTTGGTCTTGAAAGCCAGTATGACGATGAGCTTTCAGGAACAGACGGAGTTTCATACAGCTATGTTGATGAAGATCTCAATGCAGTAGAAACGACAAAGGCAGCAGTTAACGGTAATAACATTATTACAACAATTGATTATAATGTGCAGTCTATAATAGAGAAATATATGGTTGCATATAATCAGGAAAAACCATCTAAGAATACAGCAATTGTTGTTATGAATCCTAAGAATGGTGAGATTCTTGGAATGGCAAGCTATCCACAGTTTGACCTTAATAATCCCAGAAATCTTGCAAATGTATATTCTGAGGAACAGCTTGCGTCAATGTCGGATACAGATGTAACCAATGCGTTGTATCAGTTATGGACTAACTATTGTGTATCAGAGTCATATGAGCCGGGTTCAACTTATAAGCCATTTACTATTGCAGCAGGTCTTGAAGAAGGCGTTGTGCATGATGGAGATACTTATGAATGTAAGGGATATGAGTATGTTGGTCCTGATATGATTAAGTGCCACTCATATTCAACAATAGGAAGCCATGGTGTGCTTACATTGTCGCAGGCATTGGAAAATTCATGTAATCCTTACATGATTAATATTGCAATAAAGCTTGGCAATGTCAGATTTGCACAGTATGAGAAAATGTTTGGATTTGGTGCAAAGACTGGTGTAGACCTTCCTGGTGAAGCTACAGGTATTATGTATGATGAGAATAAGATAACTACAATAGATGCTGCAACCAATTCATTTGGACAGAATGTTAATGTTAATATGGTACAGATGCTGTCAGCGTATAGTTCTCTTATTAATGATGGCAAGTATTATCAGCCACATATTGTTAAGAAAATAGAATCAGCGAATGGAGAAGTTGTTAAAGAAAATTCACCGGTTCTTGTAAGACAGACTGTTACGGCTTCAACATCAAAGTATCTTAGAAAATATCTGGAAAATACAGTAGAATTAGGAACAGCACATAAGGCGTATATAGAGGGGTATTCTATTGCGGGAAAGACTGGTACTGCACAGAAAATCCCAAGAGCTGACCTTAAGTGGGTTATCTCATTTATAGGGCATGCTCCGGCAGATGATCCTAAATTTGCAATATACATTGTTCTTGATGAACCGGATGGAACGACTGGTACATCGGGAAGTACATCAGATGCACTTATACTTGCAAAAGACATTATGACGAGCTGCTGCCTTATATGAATGTGTATAAGGATACAGACGAGCCATATGTTGATCCGGGAAATGCACCGGAGGAATCAGGCGTTTCAGATATCCCTGTTTCGGAACCGACTGCAACAGGCAGTAACTAAAATTATGTAATAATAAGTAGAATAACCCTGCTTTACTTCTCATAAAATGTAGAAGACTAAAGCGGGGTTATTTGTCAATGAAGGATAATGACACATTTGGATGGCTTAGCACCAGTCATAGAAAAAAACTTGTGTTAATGATAGCTGCAATCCTTATGGTTTGTATTCTTGAATGCGTAAGGCTTGGCGTTATTATGACGGTAAAGTCAGAATATTATATGCAGAAGGCCGATGAGCTTCATCAGAGGGAGAGGAGAATTAAGGCAAAGAGAGGAAGGATTCTTGACAGAAATGGCGAAATACTTGCAGCTAATGAAGTGGTATGTACAGTTTCTGTAATACATAGTCAGATAGAGGACGAAGATAAGGTTATAAAAGTGCTTGCAGGTGAACTTAATATGGATGTGGAGGAAGTGACTAAGAAAGTAAAGAAAGTATCCTCTATGGAATATATTAAGACAAATGTGGCAAAGGATATCGGAGATGCAATAAGGGAATACGATCTGCCTGGTGTCAAGATTGACGAGGATTATAAGCGGGTATATCCGTATAATGAACTGGCTTCAAAAGTGCTTGGCTTTACTGGTGCTGATAATCAGGGAATACTTGGTCTGGAAGCTAAATATGACACATATCTGTCAGGTACTAACGGTCAGATTCTTACACTGTCTGATGCAGGGGGGATTGAGATAAAGGGCAGCCGGGAAGATCGTATTCTTCCGGTTGACGGACAGGATCTGTATACAACGCTTGATGTTAATATACAGAAATATGCAACACAGCTTGCGTGGGGAGACAATGGTCAAGAAAGAGGCAAAACAGGTAAGCATAATTGTAATGCGTCCGGATAATGGCGAGATACTTGCTATGGCAAATGTTCCTGAATATAACCTTAATTCTCCGTATGAGCTTAATTATGAACCGGACGAAGAAGATGCACAAAAGGATAAGATGGATCTTCTTAATAATATGTGGAGAAATTTCTGCATTAATGATACTTATGAGCCAGGTTCAGTGTTTAAAATGGTAACTGCAACAGCAGCACTTGAGACAGGCGTGGTGGGTTTAAATGATTCTTTCACATGTTCAGGTGCAACGGTTGTTTCTGACAGAAGAATAAGATGTCACAAAACAACAGGACATGGAACACAGGATTTTACACATACAGTGTATAATTCGTGCAATCCGGCATTTGTTGAATGGGGCAGAAGAGTCGGTACTGATAATATGTATCTGTACATGGGTAAGCTTGGACTTCTTGCAAAGACAGGAATAGATCTGTCAGGAGAGGCAGGAACGATTATTCATAAGCAGGAAAATGTAGGTGCGGTTGAGCTTGCAACAATGTCATTCGGACAGTCATTTCAGATAACACCCGTTCAGATGTTAAGGGCTGTTTCGGCGATTGTAAATGGTGGAAGACTTGTTACACCACATTTTGGCTTATACACAGGTTCATCAGATGGTTCAGTGGTAAATGAATTTGCATATTCAACACAGGATGAGGCAATATCATCCCAAACGAGCGAAACGATGAAAAAGATTCTTGAGGGTGTAGTGTCAGAAGGCGGAGGAACGAAAGAATATATTGACGGTTATTCAATAGGAGGAAAAACGGCAACATCACAGAAGCTGCCAAGAGGTTCAGGAAAATATATTTCATCATTCATAGGTTTTGCTCCGGCTGATAATCCACAGGTTATAGCGATGTGCTTAATTGATGAACCGACAGGTGTATATTATGGTGGAACAATTGCTGCTCCTGTTGTTAAGACACTGTATGAAAATATATTGCCGTATATTGGTATAGAAAGGTCAGTTCAACTTGAAAAAAACGATGATTGATAGTAATATATTTTTGTATACATTTTGTATGAAAGGAAGTAAACGACGATGGATTTAAAGAATAAGACGGTAATGGTCGTGGGAACAGGTATAAGCGGTATTGGAGCCGTAGACCTTTTGAATAAAGTTGGCGCTGACTGCATACTGTATGATGGCAATGAAAAGCTTGACAGACAGAAGGTGCAGGAGAAGTTAGGTGATAACAAGGCAGAGATTATCATCGGGGCATTTGATGAGGCACTTCTTTCGAAGATTGATCTGCTTGTAATAAGTCCGGGGGTTCCTATTGACAGTCCGATAGTGCTTACATTTAAGAATGCCGGTATCCCTGTATGGGGCGAGATTGAGCTTGCATATAATTATGATAAGGGTAAGGTTATTGCAATTACAGGAACTAACGGAAAGACAACAACTACAGCGCTTGTTGGACAGATAATTGCTGCATATAATGAGAAAACATTTGTTGTTGGAAATATAGGTAATTCATATACGGGAGAAGTGCTTAATACAAGTAATGACTCTTATACAGTAGCAGAGATAAGCAGCTTCCAGTTAGAGACAGTACATGAATTCCATCCGATTGTATCTGCAATTCTTAACATTACACCAGACCACCTTAACAGACATCATACAATGGAATGTTATGCATGGACCAAGGAAAGAATAAGTGAGAACCAGACTAAGGCAGATACATGTGTGCTTAATCTTGAGGATAAGTATCTTACAGACTTTGCACCTGAGTGTAAGGCTGATGTTGTGTGGTTTTCAAGTGAAAGAAAGCCATCAGTCGGAGCATATGTAGATGGTGAGATGATTAAGTATACAGATGGAACTAATGATTATGACATGTTGAATGTTCATGACATGAATCTTTTAGGAAAGCATAACTATGAAAATGTATGTGCAGCAATTGCAATGACTAAGGCTGCAGGAATTCCTGATGATATTATAATAGAACAGGTTAAGAAATTTAAGGCTGTTGAACACAGAATTGAATATGTTGCAACTAAGAATGGTGTTGATTACTATAATGATTCTAAGGAACTAACCCAGAGGCAGCAGTTAAGGCTATTGAAGCTATGGTTAAGCCTACAATTTTATCGGCGGAGGTTATGATAAAGGTTCAGAATTCGACCTTTATGTAAAGGCATTTAAGGATAAGGTTAAGCTTCTTGTACTTATAGGACAGACAAGTGCCAAGATTGCTGACACATGTAAGAAATATGGCTTTGAGAATATCGAATATGCTGATTCAATGGAACAGGTAGTAGACATATGTGCTAAAAATGCGGTAAGTGGAGATGCAGTTCTTTTTATCTCCTGCATGTGCAAGCTGGGGAATGTTTGATAACTACGAACAGAGAGGAAGAATATTCAAGGATCTTGTCAATAATCTGTAAAAAGGCGGTGCTTTATGCCGGGGAATAATAGAAATAGAAGAAATAACAGAAACAGAAAAAAGAGAAAACAATATGGATTCTATTTTGATTACAGTCTTTTGTTTGTGCTTATATTCATTGTAGGTTTCGGACTTACAATGATTTACAGCACAAGTTCTTACACAGCGCAGATTGAAGAGGGTGATCCGGAATTTTATTTCAGGAAACAGCTTATATTTACTATAATAGGCTTTGCTTTAATGATAGTTGAAACTAAGATTTTGGATTATCATTATCTTAAGAAGCTTGCAGTTGTAATATATATAGGCGGACTTCTTTGCATGTTACTTTTAAAGACTCCTCTTGGAATTACAAGAAATGGAGCTACCAGATGGATAAAGATTCCGGGTTTGGGACAATTCCAGCCTGCGGAGCTTGTAAAGATTGGGACGATTGCCATGACTGCATTTCTTATAGTGAAAGCAGGGCAGAACATAAAGAAATTCAGGACTGTTATAGTGATATGTATAATAGCCGGTTTTGCACCGGCACTGCTTGTTTATGTGCTGTCTTCTAATATGAGCAGCGCACTTATTGTAGCACTTATCTCCGTTGTTATGACATTTGTGGCATATCCGGGATATAAAATATATGTTGCACTGACGGGGTTGGCAGCGGTGGCTTTTTGGCGCATTTTACTCATGGATAAAGAAGATGGCAGCGTCGGGAAATATGACTGGAAAATTCAGATTAAACCGTATACTTGTATGGCTTAATCCTGAGAAATATATTGATGATAAGGGATACCAGACAGTTCAGGCGTTATATGCCATAGGCTCAGGAGGTCTTTTTGGCAAAGGTCTTGGCAAGAGTCTTCAGAAGCTTGGATATATCCCGGAATCACAGAATGATATGATATTCTCTGTTATATGTGAGGAGCTGGGACTTTTTGGAGCATTCTGCCTGATTGCCCTGTTTATTGTAATGTTATGGAGAATTAATCATATAGCACAGAATGCACCTGATTTGTTTGGTTCAATGCTTGCAACAGGAGTATTTGCACATATTGCCATACAGGTAATTCTTAATATAGCAGTTGTAACTAATACAATACCTAATACGGGAGTATCACTTCCATTCATAAGTTATGGAGGTACGGCGGCAGTATTTTTGCTGCTTGAACTTGGGGTTGTATTTAATATAAGCAGTCAGATTAAGTTGGAAAGATAATGGGTAGTAGGAATAGTAACAGTGTAAACCAGAAAAAAGACGGGGCAGAAAAAGAAAGAAAGCCCTTATTATATTTGCAGTTATTGCAGCTGTTGCCGGAATGCTTTTTGGTGTTACATATAAGGTGTTTGAGGCTGATACAATAGAATTTGTGGGTTCAACTCATTATTCGGATGAAGAACTGAAAAAAATATATATTTGGTGGTGATTATGTTAATCTGTTATATTTCAGGATTTTTGGACAAAAAAGACACCAAAATACCATTTATCCAGAAATATGATGTTGAGACAGACTGGCCGGACAGACTTTATGTAACAGTATATGAAAAGGCAATAGTAGGTTATGTCAGGTACATGGGTTGTAATATGTATTTTGATAAAGATGGAATTGTAGTAGAAAGCTCAACGGATTTATATGAAAATGTTCCGCAGATTGACGGACTTAAGTTTGATTCAATAGTGATCAATACGAAGCTTGATGTGGGAAATGCAGATATATACAATACAATTCTTGATCTTATACAGAGCTTTGATAAGTATGATATTGATGTGGACAAAGTGTATTTTGATGCCTCTTATAATATTACGCTTTATATGGGCGATGTTAAGGTAAGCCTTGGAAGCAGCAAGGATTTTACAGACAGGCTTTTTGAATTAAAGCAGTTATCATCCAGATTCGGAACACTTAAAGGAACACTGTATCTTGATGATTATAATGGCGATGAAAGTTCTATAATTTTTAAACGTGAAAATAAAAAAACGGTTGATATTTTAGACGAAAAATTATAATATATTATGTAGTGCAATTTTTAGATATTAAAGGAGGCAGCAACCTTGTTAGAGATAATGACTAATGACCAGGAGTCATCAGCAAAGATTATAGTTGTTGGTGTAGGTGGAGCAGGTAATAATGCTGTTAAAGAATGATAGATGAGAATATAAGCGGGGTAGAATTTATTGGTATTAATACAGATAGCCAGGCATTACAGTTCTGTAAAGCTCCAACAGCTATTCAGATAGGTGAGAAGCTTACTAAGGGACTTGGTGCAGGAGCCCAGCCTGAGATTGGTGAGAAGGCGGCAGAAGAGAATGTTGAAGAACTAACAGAAGCTATCAAAGGTGCGGATATGGTATTCGTTACTTGCGGAATGGGCGGCGGAACTGGTACAGGTGCAGCTCCGGTAGTAGCTAAGATTTCTAAACAGATGGGTATCCTTACAGTTGGTGTTGTTACTAAGCCTTTCAGATTTGAGGCAAGAACAAGAATGACTAATGCAGAATCGGGTATTGAGAAGCTTAAGGAGAACGTGGATACACTTATTGTAATTCCTAATGACAAGCTTCTTCAGATAGTAGACAGAAGAACAACTATGCCAGATGCCTTAAAGAAGGCTGATGAGGTATTACAGCAGGCAGTACAGGGTATTACAGACCTTATTAATGTACCAGGTCTTATCAACCTTGACTTTGCTGATGTTAAGACAGTTATGTCAGACAAGGGTATCGCACATATCGGTATCGGTAATGCTACAGGTGATGATAAGGCTATTGAAGCTGTTAAGCAGGCTGTTACAAGCCCACTTCTTGAGACAACAATTGAAGGTGCAACACATGTTATCATTAATATATCAGGTGATATAAGTCTTATTGAAGCAAATGAGGCAGCAAGCTATGTTCAGGAACTTGCAGGTGATAATGCCAATATCATCTTTGGTGCTATATATGATGAGAGTGTTACAGATCAGGCTACAATTACTGTTATTGCAACAGGTCTTGAGGACGGTAACGTTAATAAGGCTATGGCAGGATTTGCAGGTATGGCACAGGCAACAAGACCAACTGTTAATGTTAAGCCACAGTATACATATTCACAGCCAGCAGCAAAAACATCTTCGGTATCAAATGATGCTCCGCTTCCGGACTTAAACAGCCATCACCTGTTACACCACAGGTTAAGGACAGAGGAATCACAATTCCAACATTCTTACAGAAGAATAAGAAGTAATAATTTAATATAAGTATATTTAACACCGTCAGTTTGCTGACGGTGTTTTTTTGTGCCCACTCTGTTGTTTTGACAAATTTTGCATGATATGTCGTATATAATTCCACTTGTAACAAAGAAACGGATTCAAAACAAGGAGGTGATGTACGAAACGGTTATATATGCAGATGTTCTGTTTGGAATAAACCTTGTGGCAAACCTGTGCGTGCTGCTTATAACAGACTGGATATTTAAATTTTCTGCCAGAATATCCAGAATGATTATTTCTGCCACTTTAGGAGCTGTATGGGCTGTCATATGTGTGTGTATTCCACTAAGATTTGCACTGCTTGAAAAGTTTATTACATATGTTCCGGTAACATTAATCATGGCTATGATAATGCTTTCCGGTACTAAAGACTTTAAGCAGAAAACATCAAAACAATTAAAGCTTTATATGAGAAATCTGTTGAAAGCAGGTGCAGGAATGATTTTTATTGCACTTTTGCAGGTGGGATAATGCATTGGTTAAAGTACACATTTGCAGGGTATTTTATTGGAAATGTAATTCTGTCTGACAGTGAGCTTGTAATCTTTCTTACTGTGACGGTTATAGTTGTTGTCATTGTGCTTAAGACACTTAAAACTATCAGGATAACAGATGGTTTGAAAAGACACATTGTGATTGGCGTAGCAGAACGGGAATTTGAAATGGACGCAATAATTGATACAGGCAACAGCCTTATTGATTATGTTGGGAAAAGACCTGTTACAGTGGTTGAAAGAACGTATTTCAACGATATTCTCAGTGACATAGATAACTTACAAAAGCTTGGATATCATCTGATTCCATATAACAGTGTGGGAAATTCAGGTGGGATGATGGAAATCATAACAGCAGATTATATACATATATACGAGGGAGAAAATGTTGTGAAAAGGGAGCATGCGGCTATAGGTATGTCTCTTAGGCAGATTAATAAGAATGGGGATTATCATGCCCTTTTGGGGAAGGACATGATTATGTAGAAGAATCGGAAGTTTGAAGAAAATAAAAGGATGGATAGAAATATGGTAGTAAAGGTTGCGATGGCGGATCATTTTCAGTTTAAGGTAATGCCTTCTATAAAGAATTTTTGTTTATTAAAGCAGGGTGACGTACATTATATAGGTGGGACAGATATATTGCCGGCACCACTTGGGGCAAGTGAGGAACAGAACGCAATAGAAGCACTGGGGACAGCTTCTGATGCTGAAGCAAAGCACACCCTGATAGAACATAACTTAAGACTTGTTGTATACATAGCCAAGAAATTTGATAATACAGGTGTTGGAGTAGAGGACCTTATATCAATTGGCACAATAGGTCTTATAAAGGCAATTAATTCATATGACAGGGATAAGAATATAAAGCTTGCAACTTATGCTTCAAGATGTATAGAGAATGAAATTCTTATGTATCTTAGAAGAAATAACAAAGCAAAGGCAGAGGTTTCAATTGATGAACCTCTCAATGTTGACTGGGATGGGAATGAACTTTTACTGTCGGATATTCTTGGAACAGATGAAGATATTATATATAGGGATATTGAAACAGAGGTTGAGTGCAAAATGCTTAAAAGGCTATCAACCAGCTTCCGGAGCGTGAAAGAATAATAGTTGATTTGAGATTTGGTTTGAGTTCAGAGGATGGAGAAGAAAAAAGACACAGAAAGAGGTTGCTGATATGTTAGGAATTTCACAATCATATATTTCAAGGCTTGAAAAGAAAATAATGCGTCAGTTAAGAAAAGAAATGGTTAAAAGTTGTTGACATTTACCCCTTCCTTATGGACAATAGTACAAGAAATATTAATGGGGTACTATAATGAAACATCGTAAAACATTTAGAATAGATAAATTATTCGGACTGGCTACACTTGTCTGCTTGCTGGTTATCACTTTAATGGTGTATAATGACTTTTTTAAGGATACTGTAAGTGAGGAAAACGTTATTGGCAAAGAAACCGAGAGCGAAACCAGAACAAGCGGATATCTTAATGATAATAAGAATGTTGAATCTAAAGGGGCGTCTTCAAAGGCTGTAGTCTGTCTTGATCCATCAAAAGGTGGAAAGGATACTGGAGTGTCGTCATCAGGCAGGAAGGAAAAGGATATAAATCTTGAAATGGCTCTTGATATTAAGTCAAAGCTTGAATCCGATGGGATAGAGGTTGTCATGACAAGAACATCAGATAGGGATGTTACAGACGAAGAACGTGCAAAGATATGTAATTCGTCAAAAGTATATATATGTGTGTCACTTAGAATGAATTCATATAATGCAGATACATCAGTTTCCGGTGCGGAGAGTTATATTCACACGACAAAGCCTGTTGAGGCAGCAGAGCTTTCAAGGATTATTCTTAAGAGCATGGAAAAAAGTACTGGAATTAAGAATCGTGGAGTGAAAACCGGTACAGTTGGAGATGCAAAGGATAATTATTATATTAACGCTCATAGCAAATGTACAAGTACAGTAATAGACATGGGTTTTATAACTAATGTATCAGATTTAAAGAAAGTAACAACTGATAAAACTAAGACAGCACAAGCCATAGCAGATGGCATAAAAGATTATTTAAAACAAGCGGGGTTATATTAATGGCAGGAATTAATCAGAAGAACATAAGAAATTTTTGTATTATTGCACATATTGATCATGGTAAGTCAACACTGGCTGACAGAATAATTGAAAAAACCGGACTTCTCACATCAAGAGAGATGCAGGAGCAGGTTCTTGATAATATGGATATCGAGAGGGAGAGAGGAATTACAATAAAGTCACAGACAGTAAGAACTGTATATAAGGCATCAGATGGACAGGAATATATATTTAATCTTATTGATACTCCAGGTCACGTTGACTTTAACTATGAGGTATCAAGGGCACTTGCGGCTTGTGATGGTGCTGTACTTGTAGTAGATGCGGCACAGGGCATAGAGGCACAGACACTTGCCAATGTATATCTTGCACTTGACCACGACTTAGAGGTATTTCCTGTAATTAATAAGATTGATCTTCCAAGTGCAGAACCAGACAGAGTTAAAGATGAGATTGAGGATATTATCGGAATAGAGGCTCAGGATGCACCGCTTATATCAGCCAAGAACGGAATTAATATTGAAGAGGTTCTTGAACAGATTGTAACTAAGATTCCGGCACCATCAGGAGATGCTTCCGCACCACTTTCAGCGCTTATATTTGACTCATTATACGATGCATATAAGGGTGTTATTATATTTGTAAGAATAGTAGAGGGTACTGTAAAAAAAGGTACAAAGATAAGAATGATGGCAACCGGAGCTGTAGAAGAGGTCGTTGAGGTTGGATATTTCGGTGCAGGCCGTTTTATTCCATGCGATGAGCTTACAGCTGGAATGGTTGGCTATATTACAGCAAGTATCAAGAATGTAAGAGATACAAGAGTTGGTGATACTGTTACAGATAATGACAGACCGTGTGAGCAGCCGCTTCCAGGTTATAAGAAGGTCAACCCTATGGTGTACTGTGGACTTTATCCTGCAGATGGCGCCAAGTATCAGGATTTACGAGATGCACTTGAAAAGCTGCAGCTTAATGACGCAGCCCTGCAGTTTGAGCCTGAGACATCTATAGCACTTGGTTTTGGTTTCAGATGTGGTTTCTTAGGGCTTTTGCATCTTGAGATTATACAGGAAAGACTTGAGAGAGAATATAATCTTGACCTTGTAACAACAGCACCGGGAGTTATATATAAAGTCCATAAGACTAATGGTGAAGTTATAGACCTTACTAATCCGTCTAATATGCCTGATCCATCAGAGATAGACTATATGGAAGAACCTATGGTAAGTGCTGAGATTATGGTTACAACCGAATTTGTTGGACCTATTATGAAACTTTGCCAGGAACGCCGTGGTGTATACAACGGTATGGAATATATAGAACAGACAAGAGCACTGCTTAAGTATGACCTTCCGCTTAATGAGATAATATATGACTTCTTTGATGCGTTAAAGTCACGCTCAAGAGGTTACGCTTCATTTGACTATGAAATGAAGGGATATGAGAGGTCTAACCTTGTTAAGCTTGATATTCTTATCAACAAGGAAGAAGTGGATGCACTTTCATTTATTGTATTTGCGGGAAGTGCCGAGGAACGTGGCCATAAGATGTGTGAAAAGCTCAAAGGAGAGATTCCTAGACAGCAGTTTGAGATTCCTATTCAGGCGGCTATCGGAAGCAGGGTTATAGCAAGGGAAACTGTTAAGGCACTTCGTAAGGATGTACTTGCCAAGTGTTATGGCGGAGATATTTCGCGTAAAAAGAAGCTTCTTGAAAAACAGAAGGAAGGAAAGAAGAGAATGCGTCAGATAGGAAACGTAGAGATACCACAGAAAGCATTCATGAGTGTATTAAAGTTAGATGAAGAATAAAACATATGAAAAAGGGATATATATACATATCCCTTTTTGTGTACACAAATGTATATATTGTGATTTCCTGTCTGCTCCGGCTGGTGATGCTGTAAAAAATATGCTTACACTAAGGCACTTATTAATGAAATCAGAAATACAGCAGATGGGCAGGTAAAAGATAAGATAACATCCATATTCTTTGGCGGAGGTACTCCGTCAGTACTGCCTGATGGCTGTATAGCTGACATATTAGCTGCTGTCAGGGATTGTTTTGATGTTTTGGATGATGCTGAGATAACAATGGAATGTAATCCGGGAACAGTTAATGAAAGCAGGCTTTCAGAATACAGAGCCGCAGGAGTGAACAGGTTAAGCTTTGGCTTACAGTCTGCTGATAATAATGAATTAAAAATGCTTGGGCGAATACACACATTTGAACAGTTTGAGGAAAGCTTCAGACTGGCAAGGGCTGCAGGCTTTAATAATATTAATGTTGACCTTATGTCGGCTATTCCGGGGCAGACTGAAGCAACTCTTGAAAATACATTTGACAAGGTGACGGCATTACAGCCGGAGCATATATCGGCGTATAGCCTTATTCTTGAGGAAGGCACTTATCTGGCTGATAATATTGATAAGTTTCCGCCGGTTCCTGATGAGGAAGAGGACAGGCGCATGTACCATATAACGAAGCAGATTCTTGGAAATGCAGGGTATGAAAGATACGAAATATCCAATTATAGCAGACCGGGCTTCGAATGCAGGCATAATCTTCTGTATTGGAACAGAGGAGAGTATTATGGCTTTGGGTGTTCGGCAGCAGGATTTACAGAGAATGTGCGGTATTCCGACATAAGAGATGTCAAGAAGTATATAGAGCTTAACGGTGATATAGGAAAACTTCATGAAAATATTGAAATGCTGACTAAAGAAGATGCAATGGAAGAATTCATGTTTCTTGGACTAAGAAAGGTTGCAGGAGTTGATGTGAAGGATTTTCAGAACAGGTTTGGGGTTTCAATTAATGATGTTTATGCTAAAAGACAGAACAGAATATTAATAAAGGTCTTCTTGTAAAGCAGGCAGATATGTTAAGGCTTACTGAATATGGCATGGATATATGTAATACAGTGATGAGTGATTTTATATTAACTGATGGAGATTAAGAAAAGCAGGTGGCAGTCTGATTGTGAAGATTGTCACCTGTTTTAGCATGTATATCAGAAATTCTTGATAAGTTTTATGTACTTCTTAGGAGTCATTCCCATAAATGTCCTGAATTCTCTTTGGAAATGTGCCTGATCCGAATAACCTGCACCTTCAATAAAGAAGCTGTTATCACGTTCTGGGTCAGCAATTATGGCTGCAAGGACATTCTGGAATCTGTACATTTTGATAAAATCCTTCGCACCAATACCATAGACTTCGTTGTAAAGCCTTGATATATGTCTTACAGAATATTCTGATTCTGCTGATAATTCTGCAACAGTACTGGTACCTGAATATATAAGTCTGTTAAGTTTCTCAATATTTTCAGAAACAGGGCAGAAGGTCTTGCAATCTGTAACAAATGCTTTAAAAAGTGTAATTCTGTCTTTAAAGGATGAAGAATTGTGAAAATCCTTTATTAGCTGCATCTCATACGATTGAGGGGCTGGCTCATAACGGAATATATTGTCTGTAATGTTGACGGGATAAGTCTTAATATCACAGCCTTTATTAAAGTAGCAGCCAGTGTTGTCGAATCTTATCCCGAAATAATGGTCAAATTCTTTAAGAGAAAGTGTTGTAAATATGTTCTGACATCCGATACATATGAATTCAGATATGTCATTATTATCGTTGTAACATATTATCCATTCTGTAGTGGATGATGGAATAAATGAGATGTTAAGGATGGTATTAGTTTTATCTGCTTCGTAAAAATGCATATGCTTAACTGCTTTTGTGTCTGTAAGAACATTTTTATGCATGTCAATTCCAAATGGCTGTATCATATGTTTCATAAATTGTCTCCTCTAAAAGTTTATTTATTAAAATATTATTAAGAAAAAATTAAAAAGTCAATAAACATGTCCGATTTTTTCAATAATTATTGAAAATGGCGAGTATAATGAACAACATAAATTGAACAGTGATGTACACAAAGGCGTGTAAGCAGTTTGGGAAAACTGCCTGCACGCCTTTTTTGCATTCTGTTTAATCAGGTACAGAACCTGATCAACTCTGTTACCGGCAATTAAATTAAAAAGAATTTCTGATTAGGGAGGAAATGGTTATGCAAGAGATTTTATCAGCGGTAGATGCCGAATTATTCGGTGTGTGGTTCCTTATAGGTGCAGCTCTTGTTTTCTGGATGCAGGCAGGTTTTGCAATGGTAGAAACAGGATTCACAAGAGCAAAGAATTCAGGTAACATTATTATGAAGAACCTTATGGACTTCTGTATTGGTACAGTAATGTTCGTTGTTATAGGATTCAGTTTATTATTAGGTGAAGATTTATTAGGTTTTATTGGAAAACCTGGATTTGATATTTTTACAGCATATGATAATTTCAATTTTTCAAGTTTCGTATTTAATTTAGTATTCTGTGCAACCACAGCTACCATCGTATCCGGCGCTATGGCAGAGAGAACCAAGTTCTTTTCATATTGTGTATATTCAGGTGTTATATCAGCACTTGTATATCCTATTGAAGCACACTGGATATGGGGCGGCGGCTGGTTAGCACAGTTAGGCTTCCATGATTTCGCAGGTTCCTGCTGTATACATATGGTTGGTGGTATATCAGCTATTATAGGTGCTAAGATATTAGGACCTCGTATTGGTAAATTTGTTAAAGATGCTAATGGTAAGGTAGTTAAGGTTAATGCTTTCCCAGGACATAGTATTCCACTTGGTGCACTTGGTGTATTTATATTATGGTTTGGCTGGTATGGATTTAATGGTGCAGCTTGTACATCACTTGAGGATTTAGGTTCGGTATTCCTTACAACAACAGTTTCTCCAGCAATTGCAACTGTAACTTGTATGGTATTCACATGGATAAAGTATGGTAAGCCGGATGTTTCAATGTGTCTTAATGCTTCACTTGCAGGACTTGTAGCTATTACAGCTTCTTGTGATGTAACAGATGCAGCAGGTGCAATAGTAATAGGTATTGTAGCAGGTCTTTTGGTGGTATTTGGTGTATGGCTTCTTGACTATAAGCTTCACATTGATGATCCGGTTGGTGCAGTAGCTGTTCATATGATGAATGGTATATGGGGTACAATTGCTGTTGGCCTTTTTGCAACAAGCTCAGCTCCAGGATATGCAATTGCTTTAGAAGGTGGTTCAATTAAGGGCGAAGGTCTATTCTACGGTGGTGGATTTACACAGCTTGGACTTCAGTTATTAGGTTTTGTATCAGTTGCAGCATGGGCAGCTGTATGCATGGTGATTGTGTTCACAGTAATTAAGGCTACAATCGGACTCAGAGCTTCTAAGGAAGAAGAAATCAGAGGCCTTGATATTATGGAGCATGGTCTTTCAAGTGCTTATGCGGGATTGGAATGTGGTGGTATGGACTTTGTTGACGGTGATGCTGATGTAATCGGTTCAGAATCAATGGAAGCTTCTGTACCTGCTCTTGTTAAGACATCTGATGCAGGTGATGGCAAGAAGATTACCAAGGTTGAGATTCTTATGAAGCAGGAGAGATTCGAGAGATTCAAGAAGGCCATGAACGATATCGGAGTTACAGGTATGACAGTTACACAGGTTCTTGGATGTGGTACACAGAAGGGTGCTCCTGAATATTACAGAGGTGTTCCAATGGATATCCAGCTTCTTCCTAAGGTACAGGTTGAAATGGTTATTTCCAAAGTTCCTGTAATGGATGTTATCAATGCTACAAGAAAGGCTCTCTATACAGGTCATATCGGTGATGGTAAGATTTTTGTATATGATGTTGAGGATGTAGTAAAGGTAAGAACCGGAGAATCAGGTTATGATGCACTTCAGGGTGAAGACGATTAATATAATGATTTATTAATAAAATGTAGTAATAATAAGAATATGTAAATCGTGTAATTGGACTTTTCCGATGCTTGGACATTGGAAAAGTCCAGTTTTTAATGGCATTGTATTGATTTTAATAATGAAATAAGCATGAAATCTCACATTTATGCCTTTACTTTTGGAGATAAAGATAATAAAATATTAAGTAATATGTAGGGACGTATAATGTATATCTGGTTATTTATAGCTGGTACATTTATGCCGCCTAAATTTTCTTAAGGAGGAAATATTTATAATGGCAAGACAGAAACATTCTATGGATGGTAATACAGCCGCTGCTCATGTTGCGTATGCATTTACAGAAGTAGCTGGTATCTATCCTATCACTCCTTCCAGCCCAATGGCGGATGTTGTTGACCAGTGGTCAGCAGCAGGAAGAAAGAATATTTTCGGCAGTACTGTTAAGGTAGTTGAGATGGAATCAGAGGCTGGTGCTGCAGGTACAGTTCATGGTTCTTTAGGTGTAGGTGCATTAACAACAACATTTACAGCTTCACAGGGCCTTTTACTTATGATTCCTAATATGTATAAGATAGCTGGTGAGCAGCTCCCATGCGTATTCGACGTATCTGCCCGTACAGTATCATCACATGCATTGAACATCTTTGGTGATCATTCAGATGTATACGCATGTCGTCAGACAGGTTTTGCAATGCTTTGTGAAACTAACCCACAGGAGGTTATGGATCTTTCTCCAGTAGCTCACTGTGCAGCACTTGAAGGAAAGACACCTTTCCTTAACTTCTTTGATGGTTTCCGTACATCACACGAGATTCAGAAGATTGAAGAGTGGGATTACGAAGATCTTAAGGAAATGTGCCCAATGGATGCAGTTGAAGAATTCAGAGCACACGCTCTTAATCCTAATCATCCATCAGCTCGTGGTTCACATGAGAATGGTGATATCTTCTTCCAGCACAGAGAGGCTTGTAACACAGTATATGATGAACTTCCAGAAGTAGTAGAAAAGTACATGAAGAAGGTTAACGAGAAGCTTGGTACTAACTACGACTTATTTAACTACTATGGTGCACCTGATGCAGACAGAGTTATCGTAGCTATGGGTTCTATCAACGACGTTGCAGAAGAAGTTATTGATTACTTAACAGCTAAGGGTGAGAAGGTTGGTCTTGTTAAAGTAAGACTTTACCGTCCATGGTCATCTAAGGCACTCTTAAAGGTTCTTCCTAAGACAGCTAAGAAGGTTGCTGTACTTGACAGAACTAAGGAGCCAGGATCACTTGGTGAGCCACTTTACCTTGATGTTGCTACAACACTTCGTGAAGCAGGTCTTAACGATATCACATTAGTTGGTGGACGTTATGGTTTAGGTTCAAAGGATACTCCTCCTTCATCTATTCGCTGTATATAAGGAATTAGAGAAGGATGCTCCTAAGAGCAGATTCACAATCGGTATTGTTGATGATGTTACTAACCTTTCACTTCCAGAGGTTAAGCCAGCTCCTATTACTTCAGCTCCTGGTACTAAGGAATGTAAGTTCTGGGGTCTTGGTGGTGATGGTACAGTAGGTGCTAACAAGAACTCTACTAAGATCATCGGTGACCATACAGATAAGTATATTCAGGCATACTTCCAGTATGACTCTAAGAAGACAGGTGGTATTACAATCAGCCACTTAAGATTTGGTGATAACCCAATCAGAAGTCCATACTATATCAATCAGGCTGACTTCGTAGCATGTCATAATCCTTCATATGTTACAAGGTTATGAAGATGGTTCAGGATGTTAAGCCAGGCGGAATCTTTATGATTAACTGCCAGTGGACAGATGAAGAATTAGACATCATCTTAACGCTGAAGCTAAGAAGTACATTTATGATAACAAGATTCAGCTTTACACAATCAACGCTATTGATAAGGCTATCGAAATCGGTATGGGTAAGAGAACTAACACAATCTTACAGTCTGCTTTCTTTAAGTTAGCTGATGTAATGCCTATCGATGATGCTATTAAGTTCATGAAGGAAGCTGCTAAGAAGTCTTACTCTAAGAAGGGTGATGCTGTAGTAGAGATGAACTACAAGGCTATTGATGCCGGTGTAGATGCTATACATAAGGTAGAAGTTCCAGATTCTTGGGCTAATCCAGAAGCTGATGCTCCTAAGGAAGCTAAGACAGGACGTCCAGAAGTTGTTAAGATAGTTAACGAACTTCTTGATCCTATCGCTAAGATGGATGGTGACAGCCTTCCAGTATCTGCATTTAAGGATATTGCAGATGGTCAGTTTGAGACAGGTGCTTCAGCATACGAGAAGAGAGGAACAGCCGTTATGGTTCCTGAGTGGGATCCAGCAAGCTGTGTTCAGTGTAACAGCTGTGCATTCGTATGTTCACATGCTACTATCAGACCATTCATTCTTTCAGCTGATGAAGTTACAGCAGCTCCAGCAAACATCAAGCTTGCAGATTCTAAGCATGCAACAGACACAACAATGAAGTACACAATGTCAGTATCTCCATTAGATTGTATGGGATGTGGCGAATGTGTTACTGTATGTCCTAAGGCTGGAGAAGCTCTTAAGATGGTTCCACAGGAATCACAGGCAGAAGAGCAGCCAGTATTCGATTATCTTGTAGCTAACGTAGGTAAGAAGGATATTAAGCCAGCTTGTTGAAATTCCAATCGGTTCTCAGTATAACCAGCCACTCCTTGAGTTCTCAGGAAGCTGTGCAGGTTGTGCAGAAACATCTTATGCTAGATTAATTACACAGTTATTTGGTGAGCAGATGTATATTTCTAACGCTACAGGTTGTTCTTCAATCTGGGGTGGTCCAGCTGCAACATCACCATATACAGTAAACAAGGATACTAAGAAGGGACCAGCATGGGCTAACTCATTATTCGAGGATAACGCAGAACATGGTTTTGGTATGTATCTTGGACAGAAGTACATCAGAGAGCAGGCTATCGAGATGATTGAAGAGATGGCTGCATCTGATAAGGCATCTGCTGAGTTCAAGGCAGCAGCAGCTAAGTACCTTGAGACTAAGAATGATACTAAGGCTAACACACCAGCTACAGAAGCTCTTATTGCAGAACTTGAAAAGGCAGCAGCAGATGGATGCCCAACAGCTCCAGAAGTACTTGCTAAGAAGGATTACCTTGCTAAGAAATCTGTATGGATCTTCGGTGGTGATGGTTGGGCTTACGATATCGGTTACGGCGGTTTGACCACGTACTTGCTTCAGGTGAGAATGTTAACGTTATGGTATTCGATACAGAAATGTATTCTAACACAGGTGGACAGGCTTCTAAGGCTTCTAACATCGGTGAGGTTTGCCAGTTCGCTGCAGCAGGTAAGGAAATCGGAAAGAAGAGCCTTTCTGAAATCGCTATGAGCAGTATGGTTATGTATATGTAGCACAGATTGCTCTTGGTGCTAACACAGCTCAGGCTCTTAAGGCAATCAAGAAGCTGAAAGCTACAACGGACCATCATTATCATTGGTTACGCTCCTTGCGAACTTCACGGTATCGCTAAGGGTGGTATGAACCACTGCCAGGATGAGATGAAGAAGGCTGTTAAGGCTGGTTACTGGAACCTCTTCTCATTCAACCCTGCACTTAAAGGCTGAAGGAAAGAATCCATTCACATTAACATCTAAGGAAGGCGATGGCTCATATCAGGATTGCCTTAACAATGAGGCTCGTTATACAAGACTTGTTAAGCCATTCCCAGAAAGAGCAGAAAGACTCTTTGCTAAGTCTGAGGAAGTTGTTGGGAGACAGGTTGAAGTCCAAAAGGAACGAGAAAGAGAGGTAGATTGGACGTTGAAGCGGAGTGAGCCACGGAGGAAGTCCAAAAGGAGTGAGAAATAGTGGCGGATTGGACGTTGAAGCGGTGGAAGCCACGGAGAAAGTCCAAAAGGAACAAGTAAAAGTAACAGGTTGGTCTATGAAACGGAGAGAAGATAGGAGGTATCTTATGAAGAAGAAAATAAGCGGAAAAGCTATAGCAGCGATTATTGCTGCACTGGTAGTTGTGGGGATTGCAGTGTATCTGATAGGCAGTACATCAAAACAGGTAGTTAATATTGATATCAGCGGTTTTAATGAGATGACAATAATGTCTGGTGGTACAGGAAAGACTATAACACCGAATGAGGAACAGAGAATGCAGATAAGCAGTCTGGTAAAGAATATGAATCTTAAGGCAAAGAAATTCCCACAGACTAATGGTTGGGGATATTGCATTACATATTATAAAGATGGAGTGGCAAATACGATTGTACTTGCTGGAAAAGTTACATGGAATGGAGCAGATTATAAAGTAGATGAAGAATCATATTATAAACTGAAAGAATATATTGATACTTTGTATAAATAACTTGATAATCAAACTAATATGTATTATAATTTGAAAATCAAAATAATTGGAGGCTCAAATTGAATACTAATGTTTTTAACAGGCAAAAATTGATTACAAGTATTATTTTTAAGGTAATATCACTGATTGCTTCAGTGTATGGTCTTGTGTTTACGATTGACAGTATTAAGTCATTTACATTTTTTACAACGCTGTCTAATGTGGCACTTGATATTGTGCTGGCGGTGTTTATTGTGCTTGATGTTATACTGCTTACTAAGGAAAAGGATTATAAGAGCAATGGGCTTTATATTCTTAAATTCCTTATGACACTTTCGATTACACTGACATGTCTGGTGTATATGATTATTCTTGGACCGACTTCAGAGAATGGACTGATTGGTGCATATCTTAATAAATATGCGGGAAGTCTTGGAGTACATTTAATTGGTCCGGTGTTTGCAATTGCAGATTTCCTTATGTTTGATAAGGGATTTTCGGCAAAGAAAATATATGCAATATATGCAGTTATTCCACCACTTTGCTATGTTGCATTCGTATACATACTGGCTGCACTTGGAGTAAGATGGTATGATACAATGACAGCACCTTATAACTTCCTTAATTATGCTGCACCGACAGGCTGGTTTGGCTGGGATTTAAGCAAGATGGGATCTGAATCTCTAGGAATCGGAGTTGTGTATATGATTGTGGTTCTATTGCTTATATTTATTGGAATAGGGCTTTTATATCTTGCGATTAACGGAGCAGGCAGAGGAGCTAAAGCACAGAAAGCAGAACTTGTGAGCGAGTAGCCGGATAGAGGTATTGAAAATGTGACTTAGAAGTTGCGATATAGGAGAACGTACAATTTATAATAGAATATAGAAGGTTAAAAATGTCCGGCATGCGATTTAAAATGAATTGCATGCCGGACATTTTATATACTTTTTCATTGTCTTACTTTATGCTATAATATCGGGCAGGAATTGAAGAAGATTAAATATAGAAAACAGGAGAAGATTATGAAAGAGAATCTTAAGAAGCTGGCTAAATACTACAAGCCGTATTTAGGCACATTTATACTTGATATGATACTGGCAATGATGTCAGCAGCGGTGGCACTTGTGATACCACTTGTTGTAAGGTTCATTACATGAAAGGTCGCATATATGAGTGCCAATGAAGCACTTTCAAGAATTATGATTATTGTTGGAGTACTTTTTGTGCTTGTACTGATACAGTGGGGCTGCAACTACTATATATCTAATTATGGACATGTAATGGGTGCAAAGATTGAGTACGATATGAGGGCAGAGATATTCAATCATTATCAGAAGCTCTCATATTCATTCTATGATGACCAGAAGGTTGGACAGTTATTATCAAGAATAACATCAGATTTGTTCGATATTACAGAGCTTTTGCATCATGGACCAGAGAATATAACTATTTCACTGATTAAGATAATTGGTGCATTATGCATATTAAGTTCGATTGACTTAAGACTTACGATTGCCGCATTTGTGCTGATTCCGTTCATGCTTGTGTTCGCGTATGTGCTTAACAAGCGCATGAAGAGAGCATTTAAGAGAAACAGGGTAAGAATCGGTGAGATAAATGCACAGATAGAGGACAATCTGTCTGGAATAAGGGTTGTCAAGTCATTTGCAAATGAAGATATTGAATGTGAGAAATTTAAGAAAGGCAATGACTTGTTCCTTGAATCTAAGAGAGACAGCTATCATTATATGGGAATGTACAATGCAGGACTTACTGCATTTACAACAATGATAAATGTAATTGTAATTGCAGCAGGCGGTATTGGAATTGCAAAGGGCTGGGTAAATATTACGGATTTCGTTACATTTTTACTGTATATAAATATATTTACGGAGCCAGTTAAGGTGCTTATTGATTTCACAGAGCAGTTCCAGAATGGCTATTCGGGTTACGAAAGATTCTTAGAGATTCTTTCAGTAGAGCCGGAAATAGCTGATAAGCCTGACGCAAAGGAGCTTACTGATGTGAAGGGTGCAATAACATTTGAAAATGTGTCATTCAGATATAAGGACGGCGTGGACGAGGTGCTTTCGGGGGTTAATCTGTCAGTAAGACCGGGAGAATATGTTGCCCTTGCAGGTCCTTCGGGAGTTGGAAAGACAACACTCTGCTCGCTTATTCCAAGATTTTATGAGGTGACGTGCGGTTCTATTAAGATTGACGGAACAGATATCAAAGATGTTACGCTTAAAAGCCTGCGTGACCATATTGGAGTTGTACAGCAGGATGTGTATCTGTTTATGGGTACAATTAAAGAGAATATAAGATATGGAAAGCCAGATGCTACAGACGAAGAAGTAATTCAAGCGGCAAAGCTTGCAAATGCGCATGATTTTATTATGAGCTTTGAGAACGGATACGACACAGATATCGGACAGCGCGGAGTCAAATTGTCAGGCGGTCAGAAGCAGAGACTGTCAATTGCAAGAGTATTCTTAAAGAATCCGCCAATTCTTATATTTGATGAGGCGACATCAGCACTTGATAATGAGAGTGAGCAGATTGTACAGGAATCACTTGAGAAGCTGGCTAAGAACAGAACCACATTTGTAATAGCACATAGACTTACAACTATTGAAAATGCGGAGGAAATCCTGATGCTTACTGACGAGGGCATCAAGGAGAGAGGAACACACGAGGAGCTTATGAAGCTTGATGGTGAGTATGCAAGAATGGTTAAGATACATAGTAGAACATAACATACCAGTTTACAATGTTTATATGCAATGCTATTATATAGGAAACGTTGGAAGGAAGATGATAATCATGGACAGAACAAGAAGATTAAGAATGAATGCGACATTAAGAGATATGGTAAGAGAGAATCATGTAAGGGTGGACGAGCTTATATACCCTGTATTTGTTACGGAGGAGAACGATGTAATACAGGAAGTACCATCAATGCCGGGAATATGTCAGTATTCGCTTGACCATGTTCTTGAAGAAATCGGACGTGCTGTAGAGGTTGGAATTAAGGGAATTCTGCTTTTTGGAATACCTGTACATAAAGATGAGGTCGGAAGTGAGGCATATGACGAGGAAGGTGTTGTGTGCAGGGCAATCCGCCTTATTAAGGATGCTTATCCAGAGCTTGTTATCATGGCTGATGTGTGCCTGTGTGAGTACACATCACATGGACACTGCGGACTTGTAAAAGATGGCGTTATATTAAATGATGAGACACTGCCGCTTCTTGCAAAGGCGTCAGTTGCTTATGCAAAAGCGGGGGCAGATATAATTGCACCGAGTGACATGATGGATAAGAGAGTTGAGGCAATCAGAAATGCACTTGATGAGGCAGGACTGGTTAATATTCCTATATGTTCATACAGTGCCAAATTTGCATCAGGATATTACGGACCGTTCAGGGACGCCGCACATTCAGCACCGGGATTTGGTGACAGAAAGACATATCAGATGGACCCGGCTAATGGAAAAGAAGCGTTAAGGGAAGTTGAAGAAGACATATTAGAAGGTGCAGACATGATTATTGCAAAGCCGGCACTCGGATATATGGACGTTATGAAAGAGATAGCGCTTAACTTCAATATTTCAATTGTCGCTTACAATGTAAGCGGTGAGTATGCGATGGTTAAGGCAGCAGCAATGAATGGCTGGATTGATGAGAAGAAGATTGTAATGGAGAATATGACAGGCTTTAAGAGAGCCGGAGCTAAGATGATAATTACATATCATGCTATAGATGTGGCAAAATGGTTAAAGGAAGAGTAACATTTTTAGCAGTATTAAATTAAGCAGGAGGAGCTGGTTTTATGAATGAAGAGATGTCAAAGGATTTATATGAGAGAGCAGTAAAACATATGCCGGGTGGTGTAAACAGTCCTGTCAGGGCATACAAGGCAGTTGACAGAGTGCCAAGATTCATAGCTTCTGCCAAGGGAGACAGAATTACTGATGTAGATGGGAATGAAATGATTGACTACATATGTTCATGGGGACCGGGAATATTAGGCCATGCACATGACAGAGTAATTGCAAAGGTTAAGGAAGCTGCGGAAGCAGGCCTTACATATGGTGCGCCAACCAAGAGAGAAGTTGAGATGGCAGAGCTTATATATGAGCTTATTCCTACAATGGAGGTGAGCCGTCTTGTAAGCTCAGGAACAGAAGCTGTTATGAGTGCAATCCGTGTGGCAAGAGGCTACACTAGAAGAGATAAGATAATTAAGTTTAGAGGCTGTTATCATGGACATTCTGACGGACTTTTGGTAAAAGCCGGTTCAGCAGCACTTACAACATCAGTTCCATACAGTGCAGGAGTTCCTGCTGATTACACTAAGAATACACTTGTAGCAGAATACAATGACTGCGATTCTGTGAAGGAGCTTTTGATAACAATAAAGATGAAATAGCTGCGGTAATAGTTGAACCAGTTGCAGCTAACATGGGAGTTGTGCTTCCAAGACATGGATTTCTTGAATTCTTAAGAGACATAACTAAGGAGAATGGAAGCCTTCTTATATTTGATGAGGTAATAACAGGCTTCAGACTTTCAATTGGCGGAGCGCAGGAGTACTTTAACATAAAGCCAGACCTTACAACTCTTGGAAAAATTGTAGGTGTGGGTATGCCAGTCGGCGCATATGGCGGAAGAGCTGACATTATGCGTATGGTAAGTCCTGACGGCCCTGTATATCAGGCAGGAACATTGTCAGGCAATCCAATTGCAACAGCAGCAGGCTTAGAGACTTTAAGAATCTTAAGAGATAATAAGGATATATACGACAGACTTGAGACTAAGACAAAGCGTATTGCTGACAGTGTAAGAAAATGTGGAGCTGGAAGGGTATCGGTTAATCAGATTGGTTCACTTATGAGCATATTCTTTACACCAGATGCAGTAGAAGATTATGACAGTGCAGTAAAGTCAGACACTAAGAAGTATGCAGAATACTTTGGACATATGCTTGATAACGGAATATACATTGCACCATCACAGTTTGAGGCAATGTTCGTATCAGACGCACACACTAATGAGGATATCAACCGTACAATAGAGGTTATGGAAGAATTCTTCAGGAAATAATTCGGATAGTAAGTGGGAATACAGATGCAGTTAGGATATGTAGGAATTAATTATAAGAATACAGACCTTTCAGTAAGGGATAAGATTACATTCACAGACAGCGGGATAGCAGACTTTATGCAGCAGGCAGAGGAAGCAGGTGTGAACCAGTGCATGTGCCTTTCAACATGCAACAGATGCGAAGTGTTTTATCTGTATGAGGATGAAACATTTGTACAAGTAATGTCCGATTTATTCAATGATTATTTTGGACTTACAGATACTAAATTAGCCGGTGTCAAATGTGGTGAAGAAGCACTGGTATATCTGTTTTGCATAGCCGCCGGACTTGAAAGCATGGTGCTTGGAGAGGATCAGATACTAGGTCAGTTAAAGGATGCGGCAGACCTTTCAAGAACGCTTGGACACAGCGGGAAAGAGCTTAATTATATAGTAAGAGAAGCGGTAAGCTGTGCAAAGCGGATTAAGACAGAGTACAAGGTAAGTGAAAAACCAGTATCTGTATGCTATGTCGGGATTCAGGAGTTAGACAGAGTATGTGGCATATCAGGAAAGCACGCGCTTGTTATAGGAAGCGGCAAAACAGCGGCTCTTGCTATAAGATATCTGGCAGAATATGGCGCTGATGTAACAGTGTGTTCAAGAACTTATCAGCATGCGAAGGCGTTGCTTAAGGAGTTTTCACAGATTGAGGTTATTTCATATGATAAGAAAACAGAAGCACTTAAAAGCAGTGATATAGTTGTCTCAGCGACTTCATCACCTCATCTGGTGATTAGAGCTTCTGAATTATCAGAGGCTAAAAAGATGACACTTCTTGATCTTGCTGCACCAAGAGATATAGAAAAATCTGCAGGTGACATTTGTGGAGTTACTCTTATTGATCTTGACAGAATAGGTGGGATTGTGAAGTCTAATCAGAACGAGAGGGCACATTTGCTAAAGGAAAGCCAGTGCGTGATTGATGAGTATATAGCGGAAACAAAGAAATGGCTCACATCAAGCAGAATGGATACAACTATCCAGTCACTTGGCAAAAAATGTGATGAGATAGTACAGGACAGCTATGATTATCTTAACCGCAAGATTGACCTTTCAGACCATGACAGGGTAATCTTAAAGAAGATTCTTAAGTCGTCACTACACAGATTGTTAAAAGAACCGATTGAAGAATTGAAAAATGTGGAAGAAAATGAACAGCAGCAGTATAAAGATATGGTTGAGAGACTGTTTGGCTTGTAGGGAGGATTATGCATTACAGAATAGGAACGAGAGGTTCGAAGCTGGCACTTGTCCAGTCGGAATATGTTAAGAGAAGAATGGAAGAGGCGTATCCTGAGGATACATTTGAACTTGTTATAATTAAGACAACAGGCGACAAGGTTACAGATAAGCCACTTGCTGCGATTGGAACTAAGGGGCTTTTTTGTAAAGGAGATTGAGGAAGAACTTCTTTCAGGCAGCATTGATATGGCGGTTCACAGCATGAAGGATATGCCGGCTGAATGTGAGACTGGACTTACATTTGCAAAGGCGTGGAAACGAGAGGATTGCAGAGATGTACTTATATTAAAGACTGCAGGAAGTTTTTCAGAACTTCCTTTGGGTGCGGTTATAGGTACTGGGAGCCTCAGGCGTGCATGCCAGCTTGCAATGCTGCGTCCTGATATCCAGTTTACTGCTATCAGGGGAAATGTTGATACAAGAATTAACAAACTTATGGACGATTCATACGGACTTGATGGAATTGTGCTTGCGGCAGCAGGACTTAACAGACTTGGCAGATCATCTGAGATAACAGAGTATCTTGACCCGGAGGTTGTTATTCCGGCACCGGCACAGGGAGTTCTTGCGATTGAGACAGCAGAGGTGAATACAGAACTTCTTGATAAGATAAATGCTTTGTCAGATGATAACTCTGATAGAGAAGCTGTTGCTGAAAGAACATTTTTAAGATTAACAGGCGGCGGCTGTCATGCTCCGGTTGGCGCACACTGTGTGACAAAGGATAACGGTGACCTTCGAATGGTTGTGTTATTTGGTAATGATGATTGCAGCAGGATTCTTAGAATTGAGGTTACAGGAACTGACAGTGAGGCGGTTGGCCACGAAGCAGCCCGTATGCTTGGATTGGAGTAGATTGTGGGTAAATACATATATACATATATTGAAAACGGACAGATGTACGATAAAAGCCCTTCCCTTGCAGAATTACTTACAAAGGAGGGGCTTTCCTGCGAAAAAATAGTGACTAGCAGGATTGGTTATATTCGTGTGGAGAATCTTTTGGAAAAGATAAAAGATGCACAGTGGCTTGTGTTTACCAGTAAAAATGCTGTGGCTGGGTTTGCTTATAATATGAGGGAGTGTGAACTTTCTGCTGGTGTTAAGATTGCGGTAGTCGGCAAAAAAAGACACAGGAAGCTTTAAGAACAACATGCGGTCTTGAAGCTGATTTTGTTTCTTTACAAGCTGCGGGCTTGGAGCTTGGAAAGAGTCTGATGAATATTGCAGCCGGGAAGGTTGTATATCTGTGTGCTGAGGTAACAAGCGGTTCACTTGAAGAAGCTATGAAAGATTACGGAGAACTGATTAAGATTCCAGTATACAGGAATGAATATGTGGATACATATGCAGAGTACGAAATGAAAGATTTCAGTGATGTTTCTGGAATAGCTGTTACCAGTGGCATCAGCGGTGAGAGAATAAAATGGCTGATTGACAAGCTTGGTGAATCAGGTGAAGTCCCAGTGTATAGCATTGGTCCTGCCTGCAGCAAAAAGCTTGTTGAGGCGGGCGTGAAAGAGAATAGGATAATGAAGCTTGTGAGCATAGCTATAGCGGGCTGGTGGAAGCGATTAAGAAGTCAGCGGGGAAGCCGGAAGCGTGAATTGGACGTTAGAGCGGAGAGAGGCACGGATGAAATCCAAAACTGGGAAGCCGGAGGAGCAGATTGGATGTTGAAGCAGCGGAAGGCATGGATGAAGTCCAAAACGAGAAGCTGGAGAGCGGAATACACATGATTTAAAAAAGAAAAATAAAAAAGTACTGTACAAATCAGAATCATTGTCCTATAATAACATATAAACATAGTATGTTTATGTACTGCATATACATAACACCTGATTCATGAATTGATATTAGAAAATGTGGAATAATACCACAAGAAAAGAGGATTGTATGGGAAAGATATATAAATCAGCAGCAGATTTAATAGGTAACACACCACTTGTAGAAGTCGGACATATTGAAGAGAAGTTTGGACTTAAGGCAAGAGTACTTGTTAAGCTTGAATATTTTAATGCAACAGGAAGCGTTAAGGACAGAGTTGCCAAGGCAATGATTGAAGATGCAGAGGAGAAAGGTATTCTTAAGCCCGGTGCAACAATTATTGAGCCCACATCTGGCAATACAGGAATCGGACTTGCTGCTATTGCAACAGCAAAAGGCTACAGAACAATAATAGTTCTTCCAGAGACAATGAGTGTTGAACGAAGAAATATAATTAAGGCATATGGTGCAGAAATTGTACTTACTCCGGCTATAAGGGAATGACAGGTGCTATTGCGAAGGCAGAAGAATTAAAGAATGAGATTGAAGGTAGCATGATTGCAGGACAGTTTGTTAATCCTGCTAACCCGGATGCACACAGCAGAACAACTGGTCCAGAGATATGGAATGATACGGATGGAGAAGTTGACGCATTTGTTGCAGGTGTTGGTACAGGCGGAACAATTACAGGCGTTGGTGAATATCTTAAGTCTAAGAATGACAAGATTGAGATAATTGCAGTTGAGCCTGCAACTTCACCGGTACTTTCACAGGGCAAGCCGGGACCACATAAGATTCAGGGAATTGGAGCAGGCTTTGTTCCAGAAATTCTTAATACTAAGATATATGACAGCGTAGTTCCAGTTGATAATGATGACGCATTCGAGTATGCCAGATTGATATCACACACAGAGGGAATTCTGGTTGGAATATCGGCAGGTGCAGCACTTTATGCAGCAATCGAGTGGGCTAAGAAACCAGAGAACGAAGGCAAGACAATCGTAGCACTGCTTCCGGACAGCGGCGACAGATATTACTCAACATCACTTTTTGAGAACTAATAGCAGAATAAATGTGTCAAATGTGGACATTCTATAAGGGCAGGGCGTAAGTCCTGCCCTTTTCGTGCTTTGAAGAGATTTAGCGGCAATATGGGATATCGAAAGGTGCTTTAAAGTGTGGGTGAAAATGTGCTGGTGAAAGGAGTAAGCATGACTGATTTTACAACTAACATAGACATGAATGTCCGCATGATGAATGAAAAGTTAAGAGTGGACAGGAATTTTGACATTCTGCAAAGAGATGTATTAATAGGTGGGAAGAGAACACATTTTTACTTTATAGATGGATTCGTACAGGAAGAAACAATTGAAAAACTGGTGCAGTTTTTTTTATTCATTGAAAGAATCGGACATAAAGGATATAGATACATTCTTAGAAGTCGGAATGCCGTATACAGAGATTGAAAAAAACGGACATTACGACGAAGTGGAGAAGGCATTTCTTTCAGGACAGACAGTCATGATAATAGATGGCTTTGATGAATGTATACTTATTGACTGCCGCACTTATCCGATGCGTTCAGTTACAGAGCCTTACAAAGACAAGGTTCTGCGTGGCTCAAGAGACGGATTTGTTGAGACACTTGTGTGCAATGCGGCACTTTTTAAGAAGAAGAATAAGGGATAGCCGCTTTTCAATGGAAATGTATACTGTAGGGGAACGCTCCAGGACAGATGTTGCTGTGTGCTATATTGATGATAAGGTTGATAAGAAGCTGCTTGAAAGAATTGAGAATCTGATAAGCAGCATAGAGGTTGAGTCGCTCACTATGAATATAGAGAGCCTTGCTGAATGTATGTTTAAGGGAAAATGGATTAATCCGTTTCCTAAGTATAAATATTCCGAAAGACCCGATACCGCTGCAGCAGCACTTTTTGATGGAAATATAGTTATTATGGTAGATACATCACCTGCAGTAATGATAATTCCAACAAATGTATTTGATATAATAGAAGAAGCAGATGATTTTAATTTTTCGCCAATGATAGGAACTTATATAAGACTGTCGAGGTTCTTCTTTACATTGCTTACGGTTTTTCTTACACCTGTATGGCTTTTGCTTGAGAGCAATCCACAGTGGGTGCCTGAATGGTTGAAATTCATAACGATAAGTGAGGATATAACGGTTCCGGTTATATTGCAGCTTTTTATTCTTGAACTTGCAGTTGACGGGCTTAAGCTGGCGGCGGTCAATACGCCGGGAATGCTGTCGACACCTTTGAGTATTCTTGCTGGTATTGTTGTGGGAGAATACGCTGTGGAGTCCGGGTGGTTTAATTCAGAATCGCTTCTTTATATGGCAGTTGTAACGGTTGGAACTTACTCACAGGCAAGTTTTGAGATGGGATATGCATTAAAATTCATAAGAATAGTCAATCTGATTCTGGTGCAGTTCTTTGGAAGAATCGGACTTCTGGCAGGAGTCATATTTGCAATAGTGCTTGTATGCTTTAACAGGACAATATCAGGAAAAAGCTACATTTATCCTGTGATACCTTTTAACAGCCAGATGTTTAAAAGAAAAATTCTTCGGGTACGACTGCCACACAAAATAAAAAATAACTAGCAATATATGGCGTATTAAGTATTAAAATATGACTTAACACGCCATATATTGCTAATTAATTGCAAATGTGATACAATACAAAAAACATTTGAATAAGATATATAAGATTTATGGATTTGGAGATGTTTAATTATGATTAGTGATTATGAGGAAGTTGTTATCAGGTTTAAGGCATATAGGATAAGTTATCCATTAACACAGAAAGAACTTTCGGATAAATCAGGCGTTTCATTAAGAAGTATTACTCGGTTTGAAAGTGGAGAAGATATAAGTCTTGTTAATTTTATGAAATTAATGAATGCGATGGAGCTTATGAATAATTTCGTGAATGTGATACCAGATATGAACAACCGGCCATCATCTTATTTGAAAAATGTTAAAACAAGGCAGAGAGCATCTGCAAAAAGAAAAGCAGATACTGGATTTAAATGGGGGAAGATGAATGATAAATACAGCGGAGGTAATGCTTTGGGGCACAAGAATTGGAATAATTCATATGAATGAAGCAAATGGGGTTGTTGCATTTGAATATGATAAAGATTTTTTAAAGAGTAATATTGAGGTATCACCTATACATATGCCATTATCAGAAAGAGTGTATGAATTTCCGGAACTTGCAAGGACAGCATTTCATGGAGCACCTGGATTGGTAGCGGATTCACTTCAGATAAATTTGGTAATAAAATTATAGACAGATGGCTGGCTGAGCAGGGAAAATCAATTAGTGAATTTAATGTTATAGACAGACTGTGCTATACAGGAAAAAAGAGGTATGGGTGCATTAGAATATATACCAGCAACAAGTCCGTTTGACAGTACAATAGAGGATGTTAATATATCGAAAATGGTAGAGTTTGCATCTGATGTATTATCTGATAGAAAAGATAAGCTGATTAATCTGAAAGATAATGCTGGATATAGCCAGCTTGTGCTATTGGGAACATCTGCAGGTGGTGCAAGAGCAAAGGCGCTGATTGCATGGAATGAAGATACGGGAGAAATAAAAAGTGGACAGATTAATGCTGGTGATGGATTTGAATACTGGCTTATGAAGTTTGATGGAGTATCTAAAAATGGAGATCATAATCTGGAAGATTCAGTAGAATATACAAGAATAGAATACGGATATTATCTTATGGCAAAAGCAGCGGGTGTAATTATGAATGAATGCCGTCTGCTTGAAGATGCCGGATATGCACATTTTATAACTAAACGTTTCGATAGGAACAATAATAAAAAAAATTCATATGCAGACATTAGGAGCAATTTCACATATAGATTACAATATTCCGGGATTATGCAGTTATGAACAGGCAGCATATTATATGAATAGACTAGGTATACCATATTCAGATGTGGAACAATTTTATAGAAGAATGGTTTTTAATGTTATTCTGATTAATCAGGATGATCATGTAAAAAATGTTTCTTTTCTGATGGATAAGAATGGTGTCTGGAGATTGTCACCAGCATATGATGTCACATTTGCATATGACAGCAGCAATATGTGGTTGAAAGCACATCAGATGCTTATAAATGGAAAAAGTTCAGATATAAGTTATGGTGATTTGATAAAATGTGGAATAAACATGGGAGTAAGCAAGAGAAAATGTGATGCAATAATATCGTATATAGAAGATGTTGCAAAAAGATTTTCAGATTATATGGAAATGGCAGGTGTCAGGGAGAAAACCTGTCAGATTATGAATGACATTATAATTAGCAATAATATTAGAAAAACAGGAGATTAATCATGGAAAAAACAAACGAGAAAAAAGATTTTTTACAGAAAACATGGGTGGTGTGCGCCCTTGCACTTGTGTGTACATTCCTTTGGGGAAGCGCATCGCCTTGTATCAAATTAGGATATGCGCTGTTTAAGATACCGTCAAGTGAAACATGGACACAGGTATTATTTGCAGGAACAAGATTTGTTTTTGCAGGAGTGCTTACAATCTTAATTGGAAGTATTCTTAACAGAAAAATGCTGCTTCCAACGAAATCAAGTGTACCAAACATTGTAAAACTGGCAATGTTCCAGACAATTCTGCAGTACATATTCTTCTATATCGGACTTGCACATAATAGCGGAGTGAAAGCGTCAATAATAAATGGTTCTAACACATTTTTCGTAATACTTGTATCGACAATTATATTCAGACAGGAAAAACTGAATCTGAAAAAAATAATTGGCTGTGTGATTGGTTTTGCAGGTGTTATAGTAGTCAGCATGAATGGACAGAAAATCGACATGAACTTAAGCATTATGGGTGACGGAAGTCTGTTCTTATGTGCGTTGTCATATGCATTTTCATCATGCCTTATGAAGAACTATTCAAAGAAAGACAATCCGGTAATGTTGAGCGGTTATCAGTTCATATTCGGTGGAATAGTAATGATTATATTAGGACTTGTGATGGGAGGTAGAATTACACACGTGTCAGTATCAGCAATACTCATGTTATTCTATCTCGCATGCATATCAGCCGTAGCCTACTCAATATGGGGAATACTGTTAAAGCACAACCCGGTATCTAAGGTGGCAATCTTCGGTTTCACCAACCCTGTATTCGGCGTGCTTCTTTCAGCATGGTGGCTTGGAGAAGGAAGCAGAGAGCTTGGAATAAATGCATTAATAGCGTTAGTATTAGTGTGTATAGGAATCTGCATAGTTAATGTAAAAGGAAAGAAAGCAGAGTAAATTCCTATCTGGATTAATGTAAATGTTGTAATAATCATCAGCTAAATGGTACAATATTATCAGTTGCAGAGTAAATATAGCGGATTTTATAGAGAAGGAAAAATGTTATGAATGAAGATATTTTTATGAAAAGATTAAAAGAGCGTTTACTTATAGAATTTAAAAAGCAGGATAGAAGCGGTGTGTATGGATATACGCAGAGAAGTATGGCATATAATTCGAACAGAATTGAGGGAAGTACTCTTACAGAAAAGCAGACAGCATCTATGTTCGAAACAGGTACATTATATACTGATGATACAGAAGTAATATTCCGGACTAAAGATATAGAGGAAATGAACGGACATTTTAAAATGTTCAATTATATAATGAAAAATATAGAAGCACCATTGGATGAAGATCTGATTAAAGGTATGCATAGAAATCTCAAAGAAGGAGTGTTTGAAGATTTTGCAAATGGTTATGCTATAGGAGACTGGAAGAAGAGAGAAAACAGAGTAAGTGATATTAAGGTGGCTTTGCCGCAGGAAGTGCCAGAGAAGATTCATAACCTCATAGAAGAATACAATAATTCCAATGAAGTCAGTATAGATAAAATAGCAAAATTCCATGCCCAATTTGAACTTATACATCCATTTCAGGATGGCAATGGAAGGGTTGGAAGAATGATAATACTGAAACAATGTTTAGACAATAACATAATTCCAATAATCATAAGGGATGATAATAAAGCAGAGTATTACAGAAGTCTTAACAAAGCACAGCATGAAAATGATTACAGCAGTCTTGTAAAAGATTTTCAGAAAGAACAGAAATATTATGTAGATAACACAGAAAAAATGTTATTTGCATACGAAGAACTAGAGAAATAACAAGAAAATAAAAAAGACCAGTTCGGGAAATATCTGAACTGGTCTTTTTTCGCCACTACCTTAAAGCTTCTTTCACAGCTTCCGCAGCCTCATGCATGGAAGCTGCTTTCTCCTCATTAAGCTTGTCAATAGGAGCTTTAGATATAAGCTTGCCAAGCTGTCCAATCTGAGCCTTAACATTCTTTTTTTCTTATCCTTCTCCCAGACCTTTTTATTGGCGACAAGTGCGTTGTTAGCCTCGTTAAGAGTCCGTACAGCATCTTCCCTTATATCAATAAATCTCTGGTATGCTTCATCCTGCTTGCTGTAGACTTCGGCTTCCCAGCGGGCTTTTTGCAATCTCTTCTTCGGTCATGTTAGAGCTTGAAGTAATAGTAATGCTCTGTTCCTTCCGGTACCTAAATCCTTTGCAGATACATTGACAATACCATTAACATCAATGTCAAATGTTACTTCAATCTGTGGAACTCCTGCCATCGCACGCTTAATACCGTTAAGACGGAAGTTGCCAAGCAGTTTATTGTCTCTTGTAAACTTTCGTTCACCCTGAAACACCTTAATATCTAGATGTCTGGAAATTGCCGGCAGTAGTAAATATCTGGCTGTGTCTTGTAGGAATGGTAGTGTTTCTTTCAATAAGCCTGCTTGCAATTCCACCCATAGTCTCAATAGAAAGAGACATTGGAGTTACATCCATAAGTATGATTTCAGAAGCAGCAGAACCGGCCTGAAGCTGGTTGCCAAGCTTGCCACCCTGAACCGCCGCACCAAGTGCCACGCACTCATCAGGATTAAGATTTCTTGATGGTTCTTTTCCCATAAGCTGTCTTACTTTATCAGCAACAGCAGGGATTCTTGTAGAACCACCAACCAATAAAACCATATTAATGTCTGTCTTGGAAAGACCTGCATCATGCAGTGCATTCTCAACAGGGGTGATTGTTCTGTCTACAAGGTCAGCAGTAAGCTCATTAAATGTCTGTCTTGATAAAGTGATATCAATGTGGTGCGGTCCGTCCTTAGACATAGCGATAAAAGGAAGATTAATATTAGTTGTCACAGAAGAAGACAGCTCCTTCTTTGCTTTCTCAGCCTCTTCTCTTAAACGCTGCATTGCAGAGACGTCCTTTGAAAGATTGATACCGTCACTTATCTTAAACTGCTCGACAAGATAATTAACTATTCTTTCAT
>VOFH01001015.1_pt1 | contig 91981 bp, 143 predicted proteins | sample 5384091 | NCBI WGS metagenome assembly VOFH01 (sample SAMN12384727, study PRJNA508395) | human gut metagenome | isolation source: healthy gut G | host: Homo sapiens
AGTTGCATCCCATAGCAGACACCCAATACTGGAATACCCAATTCAAAGATGTCATTATCAATCGTAAAAGCATCTTCTTCGTAGACCGACTTAGGGCCACCAGACAAGATAATCGCTTTTGGATTATAGGCCTTCACTTCATCGGCCGTCATGTTGCGTGACTTTAATTCAGAAAAAACACCCATTTCACGAATGCGGCGGTAGTTAAAACCAATATCATTCATGATAGTTTCAATATTATCTTACAACTTGATGACTACACAAGTGAGAAAAAGCTGGTAAAAGTTGATTGAAAAATACGCAACTATTTACTGGATGATAATTTCTTTTTATCTATCTTGCTTATAGTTTTTAAGTAATAACTGGAACCAGAGCTGGATCATTTGGCCATTAGCTGGAATTGCATATGGAATCTTTGAAGCAGTCATGTCGCTAAAAAGAAAAAAGCAGTTTCAGAATGATTCATCGCTAAAAAGGCACTTGTGTTCGGAAAATGATTCTGCTACACTCTAAATATCAAAATATCTATATATCGTCGTAATAAGGTCGACAGTTTCTACCCGGAACCAATTAATTCTGGACTATAGGTAATCGATGTCATAAGTAGCACTACAATAGACTTCTTTTACCCTAAATTCACGGGTAGAAGAAGTCTTTTTTATGCAGGAGGAACAAATTGAAATTACTTGAGGAACGGATTCGCAAAGATGGTGAAGTACTAGATGGTGACGTCTTAAAGATTAATTCTTTTCTTAATCATCAAGTCGATCCGGAACTTATGATGCAAGTAGGAGCAGAATTCAAACGTTTATTTGAAAACGAAAAAATCACTAAAGTTCTTACCTGCGAAGCTTCAGGAATTGCACCTGGTATTATGGCAGCTTATCAATTGGGTGTTCCAATGGTTTTTGCAAGAAAGAAAAAAGCCATCTACTCTCAATGATGCCGTTTACTGGGCCGATGTATTTTTCTTATACAAAAAGGTTAACAATAAAATTTGTGTTGAAAAGAAATTTTTAAGTAGTGATGACCATTTATTAATTATCGACGATTTCTTAGCACACGGTGAAGCTGTTAAGGGAATGCTTAATATTGCCAGGCAAGCAGATGCATCTGTAGCAGGCGTCGGCGTGGTAGTAGCCAAAGAGTTCCAAGGTGGTAGCGACTGGGTTAAAGAACATGGCTATCGTCTTGAAGCCCTAGCTAGAATTGCTAACTTTGAAAATAATCAAGTACATTTTGTAGGAGAAAAATAAATGAAGCATATGCAAGTTAACCACAAAAAGCAGCTTTATTAGGATTGCAGCATTTATTGGCGATGTATTCTGGAGCTATCGCTGTTCCTCTTTTAATTGGTACAGCCCTTAAAATTTAACTCCACACAAATGACTTATCTAGTTTCAATTGATATTTTTATGTGTGGTTTAGCCACTGCACTGCAGCTCTTGCGTAATCGCTACTTCGGAATTGGCTTGCCAGTTGTCTTAGGATGTGCAATTCAAGCAGTTGCTCCTCTTCAAATGATTGGTAAGAAATTTACTATCGGAACGATGTATGGCGCTATTATTGTCGCAGGTATTTTCGTCTTCTTAGTAGCAGGATATTTTTCAAAAATCAAAAATTGTTTCCACCAGTTGTAACTGGAAGTTTAATCACAGTTATCGGGCTTTCTTTTAATTCCAGTATCTATCCAAAATCTTATGGAGGAAATTCTGCTGCTAAGAGTTTTTGGTGATCCCAAAAATCTTTTAACTGGTTTTATAACTGTAGCAATTATTTTGGCATTACAGGTTTGGGGCAAAGGATTTATCAAATCAATTGCTGTTTTAGTTGGATTAATTGCGGAACTCTAATTGCAAGTATGCTTGGAATGGTATCACTAACACCAGTTGCACAAGCTTCTTGGTTCCACTTACCACAACCATTTTATTTCGGTATGCCACAATTTGAGTGGTCATCTAGCTTAACCATGATTATCATTGCACTAGTTTCAATGGTTGAATCAACGGGTGTTTTCTTTGCTATTGGGGACTTGCTCACAAAGATATCTCAAGCGATGACCTCAGAAGGGCTACCGTGCTGAAGGATTAGCTCAAATTCTCGGTGGTATCTTCAACACTTTCCCATATACTACTTTTTCTCAAAATGTTGGTTTGCTTGAATTATCAGGCATCACCACTAAACGACCAATTTACTGGGCATCTGGATTTTTTAATGTTAATGGGACTATTACCAAAAATTTGGTGCTTTAGTAACTATTATTCCTGATTCTGTCTTGGGCGGTGCAATGCTAGTAATGTTAACTATGATCGCCGTCCAAGGAATGCGGATGCTCAAGCGAGTTGATTTCGATGATACTCGCAACATCTTAATCGTAGCCATTTCAATTGGTTTAGGATTAGGTGTTACTGTTTATCCGCAAGTTTTCCAATCTTTACCTGAAACTGTTCAGTTATTCCTTGGAAACGGTATTGTTGTAGCTAGCTTAAGTGCTACTATCCTCAACCTCCTCTTTAAAGGAAAATCTGGCTTAGAAGAGCAGCATATCCCTGCTGCACCAGAAAAAATTGAGGTACAACACTAATTAAAAATTTTTCTTAAAACCACACAAAAAAGGACTTGGAATTTTCCAAGTCCTTTTACTTACTTAAGTTAATCCTACGATCAAATAATTGAACCATTTCATCAGTTAAATTATGCGCGATAAAGACTACCGTTGCAGGTTCTTTAAGAATATTTTTAGAATTTGCTCTGTCGCAACCGAATCTATTGCTGAAGTACCTTCATCAATTAAGATAATCTTACTGTTATATACTTCAGTTCGAGCCAAAATTATTTTTTGTCTTTGCCCTCCAGAAAGATTATTTTATCTAGATCTACAACGTTTTTAATACCATCAGGGGAACTTTTCAAAGTCTGTTGCTAACTGAACCTTTTGTGCCCAATTCGCTGCCTTTTTATTCAGTCTACTATTAAACATCGTAATATTATCTTCAATTGTTCCTGGAAAAACAACTGGATCTTGTGGAATATATCCAATTTGTGAATAATCAGGATTGAGAATCTTGCCTAGCTTATCTTTAAAAACAATTTTACCTTGAGTAGGCTTTATTTCATTTAAAATCATTTTGAACAGCGTTGACTTACCTGTTCCACTGTCACCACTTAAAAGTACTTTTCTCCAGCTTTAATCTGAATATCAGGATACTGGATTTTTTCACCATTAGGATACTGAAGAACTAAACCATGAGTAGAAAGAGTGTCAAAGTTTGTTAGAGAGCCTTCTTTTTTTTCTCTGAATTTGGTAACTCTTTAATTTCTTTCATTACACTATCTGCTAACGATCTAGTTGACTTAATTGAACCAATCTGTGAAGTAACATTAACAAGCTGAGAAAAAATTAAGCTAGAAAAATTCGCAATACTCATAAAGGGTACCAATAGTTAACTGATGATTCAATACTAATAATCCAGTTGCCAGAAGAACAGCTCCTTGAGCAACCATATTAGCAGTATAAGTGAGATTACGTAATTCAACAGATTTTTTATCTCGAATTACTGTGGCTTTTCTAATCCTGAAGAACTTCTAGCTAAGGCAGCAGATAATTTTGTCCTTGACCGATATCTTTGTAAAACTGCTAGCCCTGCTAACCATTTTTCAATGGTATCAATATACTTGCTATAGTTAGAGGAAACTTCATTTGTTGCTTTTTTCTAATTGCTTAGACAACAAATCTGGCAAATAAAGCATAATTACTGCTAAAACTAAAAATTAAACAAAGCAGCCAAAAATTAAAAGTTAAAACTACATATGCAGAAAATACTAAATCAACTACACAAAGGACTACATTAGATACTGGATCTAAAGCTTGATCGCTAATAATTTTTAGATCATTTGTTAATCTATTTTGCATATTAGATAGCTTATCTATAGATGTACTTTCATAATAATGATTTATAAGTTTTTTTCCTTAAACTATGAAAATATTCCTGCTCCTGTTTTGCAAAGAGATAACCAGCTGAGAATTGTAATACTCTACCACCAGCTGATGCGATTGTTATTACAACAATCCATAAAATAAATTTTTAGTATCAAGACTTTTAAGGAATCAGTCGCAGGAGTTAAGCCATAGCTTCCATAAGCAACTAAGGCCCCGCCAATAACAGTCGAAACAATAAAAATAAAAGTATATTTATAATTAGACTTAAAAAATGATTTTATCATTAGCTAATTCACCTCAGTTTCCCAATTGATAGATTATATTTTACATTAAGTTTTATTAAATTCAACAAATATTTTCATTTTAAATTAATAATCAGCTATGTTTTTGCATTATTTCGGTTACAAAGCAAAAAGGTTGATAATATCGTTGTTCTTAAACAAAATACTATCAACCTTTTTATCTTTAAATTATTTTTCTATTTTCAAAACTTTAAAACATCAATTACAGATAACTTGCACCTAATTGACGCAACTTTTGCTCAATTCTATCATAACCACGCAAAATGTTACCTGCGTTTGAAATGATAGTCTCGCCATCAGCCATTAAACCAGCTAGCATTAAACATGCTCCTGCTCTAATTTCACCTGCGCTGACGTGTGCTCCATGTAAATGATGAGTTGGGTGAACTAAAATAATATTATCTTCAACATGGATGTTTGCACCCATCTTTTGAAGTTCAGGAATATGTCCTACTCGCTTAGGATAAATCTGATCAATTACTACACCCTCACCCGTCTTAGCGGTTAAAAGAAGTGGAGTAATTGGTTGCTGCAAGTCAGTTGCAAATCCTGGATAGACGTCGGTTCTAACCTGAACCATCTTTAAGTCACCTGCTGGATACACATAAAGTGAATCTTCGTCCGCATCAATTACTACACCCATCTCTTCTACTTTTGCTAAGTATGAATCAAGGTGTTCTTCAATGATATTATGAATTCTAATTCCATCACCAATGCATGCAGCTAAAGCCACGTAGGTTCCAGCTTCAATTCGATCAGGGATAATAGTATGCGGAGTTTGAGCTTTTAACTCTTCTACCCTCAATTCGAATTACATCAGTACCAGCACCACGAATAACGGCTCCCATATTATTTAAAAATGTTGCTAAATCAATAATTTCTGGCTCTTTAGCTGCATTTTCAATAATAGTTTGTCCCTTAGCCATTACGCTAGCCATAATTATGTTCATTGTTGCGCCGACAGACGGCATCTTTAAATGAATTTTTGCACCACGAAGCCCAGTCTTAGGAGCTGTGATGATAATTTGATCGTTCTCATTTTCAACAGTTGCGCCTAGTGCTTCAAAAACCTTTAATGTGTTGATCAATAGGACGAGGGCCAATATCATCGCCGCCTGGAAAGCCTACTACAGCTTTACCAAAACGACCTAACAATGCACCCATAAAGTAGTAAGAAGCTCTCAAACTCTTAATCTTACCTGCTGGAAGGGGACTACGCTTAATGTCATCAGGATTTATCCGTAAAGTGGTTTCGTGAAAATCACACTTCACATCCATTTCACTAAGCAGATCCATCAAATTATCTACATCAGCAATTCGCGGAACCCCTTTCTAGGGTAACAGGAGTCCGCGAAAGTATTGACGCTGGAATCAGTGCTACAGTGGAGTTCTTAGCACTGCCGATCCATACGTCGCCCTTCAGGGGCTTTCCACCATGAATAATCATCTGTTTCATTGGGGAAACAATCCTTTTCTCTATTTGTAATACCCAAATGTATCACAAAATATATTAAATGAAAAACATAAAAAAACAAGAGAACCCGTGTATTATGGCCCTCTTGTTACCGAAATTTAATTTTTGAAAAGCCTAATTAAAATGTTGTGCTGGAAGACCACTAGCTGCACCAATAAAGGCTTTGAATAAACCCTCTGGTCTTTGTGGACGACTTAAAAATTCTGGGTGGTATTGAGCTGCAATGAAGAATTTCTTATCTGGAATTTCAATAATTTCTACTAAGTGGTTATCTGGAGAAACGCCGGAGAAGACCATGCCAGCCTTTTCAAAAAGCTTCACGATAATCGTTGTTAAATTCGTAACGGTGACGGTGTCTTTTCTTGAATAACATCTTGATCATCATAAGCTGCGCGAGTCTTGGTACCCTTCTTTAAAGTTGCTGGGTATAACCCTAAGCGAAGAGTTCCACCGATATTTTCTTCGTCACGCTTGTCAGCCATGATATCAATGATATTATTCTTAGTTTCTGGATCAGCCTCTGCACTATTTGCATCTTTTAATCCAAGTACATCTCTAGCAAATTCGACACTTGCCATTTGCATACCTAAACAAATACCCAAGAAAGGAATGTCATGTTCACGAGCATACTTAATTGAAGTAATCATTCCTTCAAGACCACGTGTACCAAAACCACCAGGTACAATTAAACCGTCAGAACCTTCCATGATTTCTGCAATATTATCTTCAGTGATATCTTCTGCTTGAACTTTATTAACTTTAATCTTGGTATCGTACAAGTAGCCTGCGTGTTGCAATGCATCAGTAACTGAAATATATGCATCTTCAAGCTCTACATACTTACCTACTAAAGTAATAGTAGTTTCGTGTTTCAAGTTCTTTGCACGCTCATCAAGCTTCTTCCAAGCCTCCATATCAGCTTCTGGCTTTGGACTTTCTAAATGTAAGAAATCGCAAACCTTTTGATCCATCCCTTGTGCTTGAAAGGCAAGTGGTAAATCAAAAGTGAAGGAGCATCAATAGACTCAATAATTCGATCTACTGGAACATCTGTAAAAGTTGAAATCTTATTCTTTAAATCTTGAGGTACTGGTTTTTCTGCTCTTAAAACAAGCATATTAGGTTGAATACCAATACTTCTAAGTTCAGCAACTGAGTGTTGAGTTGGCTTAGTCTTCATTTCGTGAGCTGCATGAAGATAAGGTACTAAAGTACAGTGGATGTACATTACATTTTCTTCACCAACTTCACGACGCATTTGACGAATTGCTTCCATAAATGGAGTTGATTCAATATCGCCTACTGTACCACCAATTTCAGAAATAATTACATCTGAATCAGTCGTTAAGGCAGCACGCATGATCTTTTTCTTAATCATGTCAGTGATGTGTGGAATCACTTGAACAGTTGCACCATGATAGTCACCGCGACGTTCTTTATCAAGTACTTCTTGGTAAATCTTACCTGTAGTCACGTTAGAATATTTACTTGTTCTAACATCAACAATTCTTTCGTAGTGACCCAAATCAAGGTCGGCTTCAGTACCATCATCAGTAACGTAAACTTCACCGTGTTGATATGGATTCATTGTACCTGGGTCAATGTTAATGTAAGGATCGAACTTTTGCATGGTAACCTTTAAACCACGATTTTTAAGTAAGCGTCCTAAACTTGAGGCTGAAATACCTTTACCTAATGATGAAACAACCCCACCAGTTACAAAAATATACTTTGTCATGCCGTGCTTCCTCTCTTTTCTTTTATTATTCGTTAAAATCAAAAAAAAAGCTCCCAAGTTCATGGGAGCTTAAATGCACACAGAGTGCCCATACAAAATACTAAAGGGAAATTCTCTTCCCGTCAAGTACTTTAATCGTCATCGTCATCAAGATCATCTTGATGAAGTTCTGATAATTGTCCTTCGATACCGTCATCTAATTCATTGTCGTCAGCATCGTCAAGATCATCATCTGAGTAATCATCTTCATTATTGTCGTCGTCATCAACGTCCAAATCTTCATCTTCTGGATCATCTGAATCATAGTCAATAATGTCATCATCGTCAGAATCACCAATAAAGGCATTAACCTTCTTGTGGTGCTTCTTACGTGGCACATCATCTTCATCTTCTGGATGGTTTACTTCTTCATCAACAGATTCATATGGGGAACCAAGAACGCAATGCCCAAACATTATCACCCATTGAAATGAATTCACCATCAGTGTTCATATCAGTGTAAAATTGTGGCAAACGCTCACGAATTTCTTCGTCACTCTTACCCAGAAAGTTCTGGACGGCGTTAACGATATCAGCAAAGGCCATTCGCTTGCCGCTATCTTGTAAAATTGCACGAGCAACTTCGATCATTGACAATTCGTCTTTATTTTGGCCTTTAAAATCATCTAACCCCCACAGTGGCACGTCCTTTCACGTAATCAATTTATCTAAATTTGCTAAAGATCTGTTACTTCAATCTTTATTGCATAGTTACCTACTAAGTATAGACCAGAAAAGAGATCATATTCAACTTTAAGTTGCATCTTTCCTGGAGAAATTTTGGAAAAATCTAATTTATTGGTCAAAGATACTAAATCCATTTGCTTACCAGCAGCCATAACTTTACATTTTTGTTTCTCTCCTGGTTCAAATTTCATTAATGTATGATCGCCTTTAATATCTCCTCGCTGCATTACTAATTCATTTGGCTTAATTAATAGTTTAACCTCAACGTCGCCTTCCTTGTTTTTTTCGTTATACTTTAATCGCCAATTATTACCAATTCTTTCAAGGCTTCCCAAACCTTCTCTTTCAAAAAACAGCCGAATCATCTTCTTGATGAATTTCACTGGTAATCTTTATCTCAACTTCTTTATTCATTATTTTCACCTTCATCCATGCTAAGATAGCCTTACAGTAGCATTATTGTTATAATCAAGTTAATTAAGAGTTAACCGATTATTTTATTATCCGAGAAAATAGTATAAGAAAAATGGAAAAATTTCAAAGTAAAAAGTTGGATCATGAAAAAGTATTGCGTGATCCTGTCCACAATTATATTCATGTTAAAGATAAAGTCATTCTAGACATTATTAATTCAAAAGAATTTCAACGCCTGCGTCGTATTAAACAGCTAGGACCCGCTTCCTATGTTTTTCAGGGAGCAAACATACCCGCTTTGAACATAACTTAGGTGTTTATGAACTAACACGTTGAATCTGCGATATTTTTGAAGAAAAATATACTAGCAAAGAACCCGGAGATGGGTTATGGGATCCTAACGAACGTCTTTTAGCAGAATGTGCTGCCTTACTTCATGATATTGGCCATGGTCCATATTCTCATACCTTTGAGCATCTCTTTGGTACTAACCATGAAAAAAAATGGGCCAACAAATTATTACTGATAAAAATACTGAAGTCAATCAAGCTTTAAGACAAGTTAGTCCTAATTTTCCAGAATTAGTAGCTAGCGTAATTGCCAAGACCTACTCTAACCCACAAGTTGTGAAATTAATTTCTAGTCAAGCAGACGCTGATAGAATGGATTACTTACTTCGCGATGCTTACTTTACCGGAGTAACCTACGGCAGTTTTGATTTAACTAGAATTTTAGAAGTGATTCGTCCTTACCGTGATGGAATTTGCTTCACTGATAAGGGTATCCACGCTGTAGAAGACTATATTATTAGTCGCTACCAGATGTATCAACAAGTTTACTTTCACCGCGTAAATCGTTCAATGGAAGTCATCTTGCATCACTTACTTGAAAGAGCGCAAATCATATATGAAGCAGGTAAGCTCCAAGTTACTCCACAACTAGAGGCCTTTCTAAAAGGAAATTGGACACTTGAAGATTATCTGAATTTAGATGATGGCGTAATGGAAACCAATTTTCTATTATGGACTAATTCAGGTGACCAAATTCTATCAGATCTTTCAAGCCGTTATTTATATCGTCATCCCCTTGAAAGTGTCAAGATTAATGAAGATACTAAGAGTTTACTACCCAAATTAAAGAATTTAATTAAACAAGCAGGTTTTGATCTAACTACTACACTGCCACTAATTCTGCATTTGATGAACCATATGACGCTTACAAGCCCACCGGTAAAAATGCTCATAGCCCAATTGAAATCATGCAAGCTGATGGTAGCTTAGTAGAACTATCTGAGTTAAGTCCCCTAGTTAAATCCTTAAATGGTACGCTTCAAAGGAGACGAACGTTTCTTCTTTCCTAAAGTAATGGTTAAAGAAACTGATGAGCCGCAAATTTTTGATCCAATTTATCAAGAATTTCAAAAGTATATCAGAAACAATACATTGCGTTACTTAAGACGTCCAAATAAGAAAAAATAGTTATGAAATAAAGTACATTGATTGCAGAAATCAATGTACTTTTTCTTTACGCCTTAACTGCAAAAAGCCTCATATGGCTTTAGAACAATATTCTTTAAACTAGCTCGTTTTTTTCATAATTACTAATTAAAACTTCTTTGAAATCACTATCTAAATTAAATCCTTGTTTTTCACCAGACAAATTAGCAACAACTAGCCACTTCTCATTTCCTAATTTACGCCAAAAAGGCTAGCACACTATCGCCAGTATTTTCAACGAGTTCAAAATCACCATCGACTACGACTGGATTTTCATGTCTAAGCTTAATCAATTTTTGATAGGTATAAAAATTGAACCTGGATCTGCTAGAGCAGCTTTAACATTAATTTTTTGATAGTTTGGATTTACTTTTAACCACGGTTTTCCACTAGTAAATCCTGCATTCTCTTCATTAGACCATTGCATTGGCCGTCTTGCATTATCGCGGCCTTTGGCGTTAATTGACTTAATTAGATCAGCTTTTTATATCCTTGCTCTAGTCTTTCATGATACATATTGATACTTTCAATATCTTCGACCTCAACAATAGACTTAACAGGGCAATTAGTCATACCAATTTCTTCACCATTATAAATATAAGGAGTTCCATGCATTAAATGTAAAATTATCGCAAACATTTTAGCACATTGAACGCGGTACTCTTGATCGTTTCCCCAACGTGAAATAACACGTGGAATATCATGGTTTTCCCAGAAAAGGCTATTTCAAGCATGGTTAAAATCAATTTCTGTCTGCCATTTAACTAATACTTTTTTTAATTCTCCCAAATCAAGCGGTCTTAAATCCCACTTTTCTTTTCCTGGCTCTTGATCTAAATTTTGGTTTTCAAATTGAAAGACCATCGACAATTCATGACGTGCTGGGTCAGAATATTCTTCTGCAATTTTAGGCGTTGCATTCCAAGTCTCACCCACGGTCATCATATCTTGACGGGCAAGGTATGCTCATTCATTTCTTTTAAATATGGGTGAAGCATTGGACCATTTTCACGGATTCGTTGATCTGGCTCTTTACCAATTAGTTCAATGACATCCATTCTAAAGCCGCCGATTCCTTTATCAATCCAATAATTCATCATGTCATAAATTTTATTTCTTAGTTTCGGATTCTTCCAATTCAAATCTGGCTGTTGATCTGCAAAAAATGCAAATAATATTGTCCTGTTTTTCATCAAATTTCCAAGCTGATCCTGAAAAAGCAGATTTTAAATCGTTGGGTTCATGTCCATCTACTGAATCACGCCAAATATAAAAATCACGGTATGGATTATCTTTACTCTTCTTTGCTTCAACAAACCAAGGATGTTGATCAGAAGTGTGATTTACGACAAGGTCCATAATAATCCGTATATGATGTTTTTTAGCTTCTTTAATTAGATTATCCATATCTTTCATCGTGCCGTATTGTGGGTCAATTTTTTGATAATCAGAAATGTCATACCCATTATCAATCCCAGGCGATAAATAAACGGGCGACAGCCAAATTGCATCAATTCTAATTTTCTAAATATTCAAGTCTTGAGACAATCCCAGGAATATCTCAATTCCGTCTCCATTGCTATCTTGAAATGACTTGGGATAAATTTGGTAAACAACTGCTTTTTTCCACCATGGTGTCATAAATTTCCTCCTTTAAATAAAAAGTGTCCTGCAAACGCAGAACACTTTTTTCACATAAACTTTAATTTGATTAACCCTTATCAGCACCTGCTGTAATTCCGTTAACGTAGAACTTCTGCATTACAATGAACAAAATTGTAATTGGAATAGCGATAACCACACAACCAGCAATGAATTGAGTAAAGAATTGAGCCATCATACCTTTTGATGAGTGGACCATGTTGTATAAACCATACGCAACCGTGTAAGTCTTCGGATTTCAGAGGTAGAGAGGGATAATACCTGAGAAAATGAAGTCTACCCATGGAGCCATGAATGAAGTAAGTGCAGTATAAACGATCATTGGTTTTGAAAAGTGGCAATCCAATATGAATAAATACTTGCCACTTAGTTGCACCATCAATTTCAGCGGCTTCATCAATTGCACGTGGCATTGTATCAAAGAATCCTTTAGCAATGTAGAAACCTAATCCTGCACCACCAACATAAACTAAGATCAAGCCGCCAAGGTTTTAACATGTTCAAAGCTTTTAAGATGTAGTATAAAGCAATCATTGACATGAAGCCTGGGAACATCCCTAAAACTAAAGCAATTTGTAAGAATGGCTTACGGAAGCGGAAACGTAATCTTGATAATACGTAAGCAACCGCAATTGTAACAAAAGTTGATAATGTTGCTGAGATAACAGCGACAAACAATGTATTTAATACCCAGTTGACAAATGGATACTGTGAGTTAGTAAAGATACCAATATAATTTTGCCAAGTAAACTTATCTGGCCAAATGGTAGATACGAATCCTGTGTTGTTGTATGAAAAACTAGCTAAAATAATCCAAATAATTGGGAATATCCATAAAACGGCCAAGATGGCTAATAGAACATATCTAAAGATTAATGCAATCTTTCTTTGATTATGATAAGACTTCATTTTTAGCCCTCCTTGTACGCATTAGTATGACGATATGCAATTAGTGAGAATGTTGCACTAATGATAAAGATCAAGATACCTAAGACAGCTGAGGCATTGTAGCGTTGCTCTTGACCAAATGTTAAGTTATATAGCCAAGTTACTAGCAAGTCAGTAGAACCAGCGCCGTTGTAGTTATTATTCATTGGCGCACCACCAGTCAGCAAGTAGATAACATTGAAGTTGTTGATGTTACCAATAAATTGCTGAATCAAAGCTGGAGACATTACAAAGAGAATTTGTGGGAATGTAATGTGATTAAAAATTTGTACTGGACTTGCACCATCAATACGTGCAGCTTCAATTTGGTCCTGAGGTAAGTTTTGAATAATAGCAGTTGAAGTTAGCATTGAAACTGGGATACCAATCCACATGTTAACCACGATAACTGTAATTCTTGCGAGAAGTGGACTAGCCTGATTATCAATGAAGTGAATTGGGTGGCTAATCCAGCCCCAGTTCATAAGTAATGTATTCAATGGTCCTTGATAATCAAGGAATTGAGCCATCATTAATAGAGAAACGAATTGTGGTACAGCATAGACAATTACAAAGATTGTTCTCCATAAGTTCTTGTGCTTGATCCTTTGATTCAATCAAAGTGCAAGCAAAACTCCAAAAAAGAAAGTAGTAGCAGTAGCTGCCACTGCCCAAATCAAAAGTCCAACCTAGAACTGGGAAGAAAGTACCAGCTAAGTCTCCTCTAACACGTTTCCAAATGCTTGGAATCCAGTCCATGAAAATCCGATTGAGTGTTGACGATCATAATTAGTGAAGGCCATGGAAATCATGAAGACAGTTGGCAAAACAGTAAATAAGATAATTAAAACAATTGGAATTGTCATCAAGGTTGCATGTAATCTTTGGTCAAACAAAGATGCAATCTCTTCGCGGTTAGTTGGAATATGTTCATGTCTTTTTTCTAATAAGAAAGTATGCTTATTAGATTTCAGATTAATGATATATAGGTAAATAAAGCCAGCAACGATGAATAAAGCCAAAATACCAAATAATAAGATCAAAACTGAATTATCTGGTTTGCTGAGTAACATATACTCCTTGTGCTTTATCAAATATAACTCGTTTCGTTTTATTGCACCTAAATTGCTCAAGCCAGCAATTGAATGAATTCCACTTAAAAGAACCAAATTAAAAATACAATTTCGGAAAAGAAAAGCGAAAATCCTTTTAGCCATTGCCGATGCTTTATAGCATTTAAACCCATGATGAAGAATGTTAATTTGGTTGCGGTATCTCCATCTTTCCACGTTTCCTTTAAGGTAACCGCAGGCGTAGCATGTTTTTTCTTAAACATAATTAATCAAACCTTTGCTTATGTGATTTTTTAAGATTATTCTTTCTTAGAAATACTCTTTTTGTAATTTAGCAAGCTTAGTCTTGTATTGTGATGGCTTAATCTTGCCGTCGTATGCACCACTAATTAATGGAGCTGAGTCGTTCCAGAAGATTGACATTTGTGGCAATTTTGGTTGAAGAACTGCGTAGCCTGGTTGAGCCATTTGAATTACAGCCTTAGCAACTGGATCATTCTTAACTTCTGTAGTATTTTGAGCTGCCTTGTTTACAGGAATTTCACCAGCATTCTTGTGAACGATTAATTGGTTTTCTTTGTTTGATAAGTATTTAGCCAATATTGCAGCATTCTTAGCGTTAGAAGTATGAGAGTTAACTGCGAAACATTCAATACCTAAAGAAAGCTTCCATTTGAGCAGTCTTGCCACCAAGTTCAATAGTTGGATATGGTGCAACGCCCAAGTTCTTACCTAAGATCTTCTTAATGTTTGCTGCATTCCATGGACCATCTAAGATAGCTTGAGCGTGACCCTTCTTTAATTGGTTAAGTGCGTTAGAGGTTTGCATAACACCCTTGTTATTCTTTTGTTCTGCATACCACTTCATTGCGTTAACACCATTTTGTGAGTCAAATGTTGAACCCTTTACTTCTTCTCCGCTGTCGCCAAAATAGCTTAGTGCCTGCTGAGAACATTACTGGCCACATTACGTAAGCGTTAGTAAAGTCGGTTGCAACTACACCTTTAGAAGTCATGGTCTTCCAAGATTTAACATCTTCTGAGAAAGCTTAGACTTGTCGTAGTAAACGGTTTGTGCTTGTTCTGCGTATGGATATGCGTAAAGCTTACCTTTCCATTCAGCACCCTTATATGCTTCTGGAACTGAGTTTTCTTAATTTCTTTAGTATCAGATGGTGAAAGTGGGTTGATATAACCTGAATCTGCCATTTGACCTAATTGGTCGTTTGGAACACCAAAAACATCTGCGGCCTTTGAAGGGTCCTTACCAACGTCAGTCTTGGCATTAGCAGAACCATTAGGTTTTGGGTAACCTTAACTTTAATGTTAGGGTGTTCTTTTCAAAGTCTTTACAACACCCCTTGTACCAACTAACACGAGCAGTATCTACCCAAAGGGTTAGTTGTTTATCTGAGCTCTTTGATTCGTTTGAATTAGAACTCTTACCACAGGCAGTTAATGAAATAGCTGATAAAGCTACGACACTACCTAAAGCCAATTTTTTCCATAACTTCATGATATTTCCTCCTAGCCATAAAAGGCTAAACACATTATTACAACCGTGAACCAAGTTTCACACTCGTTGTAAGTTTAATTAATATTTGCAGAAGCGTCCTCTTCTGCAAGTTAACGAATGGCATTCGTTGTATCTTTATCAAAGAAGTGAGCTTTGTTGACATCAAATCCCATTTCTACCTTATCGCCTGGAGTATGGTAATCACGGGCATTTACGATGGCTACAAATTCTGTGCCATCTACTTTTTGATAAAGTTGAATAGTTGATCCCAGCAATTCAGAAACGACAACTGTAGATTTAACAGTTTGGTTTGGCCAAGTCTCAAGGAAGGCTTCTTCTGAGTGAATGTCTTCTGGACGAATACCAAAGACTAAGTCTTTATCTTCATATCCCTTATCTTTAAGCATCTTAGCCTTACCTTCAGGAATTTCGATATTTAAACCTTTGCCGTCACTAATTCGATTACCCTTAAAGTGAACATTGAAGAAGTTCATTTGCGGAGAACCGATAAAACCAGCAACAAACATATTTACAGGCTTGTTGTAAACTTCAAGTGGCGTTCCGATCTGCTGAACTTGACCAACTGACATAACAACTACTCGGTCAGCTAAAGTCATAGCTTCAGTTTGATCGTGAGTAACATAGATAGTAGTAGTTCCTAAGTTTTGGTGTAATTTAGCAATTTCAGCACGCATTGTGACACGTAATTTTGCATCTAGGTTTGATAAAAGGTTCGTCCATCAAGAAGATTGGTGCATCTCGCACAATTGCACGTCCTAAGGCAACACGCTGTCTTTGACCACCAGACAATTCCGATGGCTTTTTATCAAGGTATTCAGACAAGCCCAAAATTTCAGCAGCATGTTTAACCTGTTTATCAATTTCATCTTTCTTGTAGTGACGAAGCTTCAATCCAAAAGCCATGTTGTCGTAAATTGACATGTGAGGGTATAAAGCATAGTTCTGGAATACCATCGCAATGTTTCTATCTTTAGGAGCAACATCGTTCATTACTTTATGGTCAATTTCTAAAGTACCTTTAGAAATATCTTCCAGACCAGCAACCATTCTTAAAGTAGTTGACTTACCACAACCAGATGGCCCAACAAAAACGATAAATTCTTTGTCTTTGATGTGTAAATCAAAGTCATTAACTGAATATTTATCATTTCCTTCGTACTTTTTTATAGATATGGTTTAAATCTACTTCAACCATTCTCTTTCCCTACTTCCTCTTATTTTTTATTAAAAACTGATTCAATTTCTGAAAGTTTTAATTCTTTAGTAGTTGGAACAACATAATCAGCCTCTTTTAAGACTTCTTTATCTCCAATCCCTACTGCAAATTGTCCAGCACTCTTAATTGATTGAACACCAGCTTGAGCATCTTCAAAGCTAATAACTTCATCTGCATTCAAACCCAGTAATTTTGTGCTTTTTCGTAAATTTCTGGATCTGGTTTTCCTCGATGAAGAGTAGCTGGATCAACAATGCCATCAAACTCATCCATAATTCCTAATTTAGTTAAGATCTTAGGTGCGTTTTTGAGGCAGAAGCAATAACCATCTTTAAATTTTGCTTCTTTGCATCACTAAGTAATTCAGGAATGCCCGGTAAAATATCTGCTGGCGTCATCTTTTCAACTTGTTCAACAAACTTAGTATTCTTTTCTGCAGCAAATTTTTCTTTTTCTGCTTCAGAATATTTATTTTCTTGACCACCGTATTTCAAGATCAAATTTAATGAATCCATTCTTGAAATACCTCTTAAGCTATTAAGCTGTTCATCTGTTAGGTTAATTCCTAATTCTTTAGCCAAATTATTCCAAGCAGTCAAGTGGTAAACAGCCGAGTTAGTTAAAACCCCATCTAAGTCAAAAAAATTAAGCCTTTAAGCATTCAGTTTCACCTTCTTTGAGCATAACTTTTTGATCATTAACTAAAATTTCGAGATTTTCACCTTTAAGCAGTGAAATCTTAGTTTCTTGGTGATCAACATAAACTTCAATCAAGCGACCGCGATAATTAATCTTGAAGCTGTAATGATTCCAGTTATCTGGAATAAATGGCTTGAATTTTAATTGATCGTGATCATAACGCATACCTGCAAAGCCTTGCACGATTGCTAGCCATGAGCCACTCATTGAAGTAATGTGCAAACCGTCAACTGTATCGTTGTTGTAATTATCTAAGTCAAGTCTTGCAGTTCTTTCATAAAGCTCAACAGCCTTATCTTTCTTTCCTAGTTCAGCTGCTAAAACTGAGTGAATTGAAGGAGATAATGAGCTTTCATGAACGGTTAATGGTTCATAAAAATCAAAGTTCTTCTCTTTTTGTTCTTTAGTGTAATTTTCTGGGAAGAAGTAGATTCCTTGTAATACATCTGCTTGCTTGATAAATGGCGATCTTAAAATCTTATCCCATGACCAGTGTTGATTAATTGGTCTTTGATCCTCAATTTCGCTTACTGGACGAATTTCTTTATCAAGGAAGTCATCCTGTTGTAAGAAAATGCCCAAATCTTTATCTTCTGGAAGATAAATTTTATCAACAATGTCTTGCCACTTTTCCTTTTCTTCCTCAGTGACATGAACTCTTTCTTGAGCTTCTTTAGTTGCAAGCGGCAAACGCTCTAGCGTATATTTCAAGAGCCATCTAGCCATAGTATTGGTGAACCAGTTATTATTGACATTATTCTCATATTCATTTGGTCCAGTAACACCATGCATTACATATTTATTACGCCATTTAGACCAATGAACTCTAGCTGCCCAGAACCTTGCAGTCCCAACTAAGACATCCATGCCTTCGTTCTTAACATAGCTATCGTCACCAGTATATTCGGTGTACATTGCAATTGCGTGCGGAATATCAGCATTTCGGTGGATTTCTTCAAAAGTAATTTCCCATTCGTTGTGGCATTCAATACCGTTAAAGGTAACCATTGGGAATAACGCACCTGGAAGACCTTGTTCCTTAGCATTGTGATAAGCGCCTGGTAATTGATTATGACGATATTCTAGCAATGCTTTAGTAACACTTGGTTTAGTAATGGCTAAGTACATTGGAACAATAAATGCTTCGGTGTCCCAATAAGTAGCACCACCATATTTCTCACCAGTAAATCCTTTTGGACCAACATTCAATCTTTCATCTTCACCATAGTAAGTCATAAATAATTGAAGAATATTGAAACGAATGCCTTGTTGAGCGGCTGCATCCCCAGCAATTTCAACATCACTTGTTTCCCAACGCTTTTCCCAGGTAGCAGTATGTTCAGCCAAGTTTTCTGCAAAGCTTTTTGCTTGAAGCTTGCTCATTAAGTTTTCTGCAACATCAGCTTGATCTTTCTCTCTTCAACGTCACGACTTGTTACAACGATGACGTCTTTTTCAAGCTCATAGCTCTGATCTTGATCTAGTTCAACTGAAATTTTTTCACTTAACTTGGCTTCTTGACTTGAAACTTCACCTTGAAGTGCTTCCCCGTTATGGCGTAATGCTTGCTTAAGCAAAACCGTAAACTGAGGAACTTCATATGGATTTGGCTTAGTTTTTTACTTGGATAGTTCTTCTATCTTTATCTTCACCAAGTGGAACCCAGAAACGTTCATCATAATTACTGTCTTCGTTAACAACTGTTCCATCTAAAGTTGAATCAAAATCAATTTTGCATGTCCTTCAAGTACAGTTGCTTTAACTTTAATTAAGGCTGCTTCTTTTTTGAATAATATGAAGAAAACGTTCAAATTCAAACTTAACTTTGACATCTTTTCCTTCATAGACAAAGCTTCTTGAGAGAAGACCTTGATGCATATCAAGTGATAATTCAAAAATCACTAAATTTAACTTTTGCTAAATCAAGCTTTTCACCATTAACAGTAATTCCAATTCCAATAAAGCTTGGTGCATTTGGAGTCTTACCAAAGTATTTTGGATAACCATTTTTCCACCAACCAACAACAGTTTTATCTGGGAACCAAACACCTGCTAAATAGGTTCCTTGAAGAGTATCACCAGAATAACCCTCTTCAAAGTTTCCTCTCATTCCCATATAATCATTACCAATTGCGGTAATACTTTCTTGTAATCTTTATCTTCCTTAGAAAATTTATGCGTTGTTACTTTTCAAGGATCAACTTCAAAAATTCTCTTCATCATCATTCTCCATCACTTCTGTGAGGTTTTTGTTTACAAGTCTATTATCTATTTACTGAAAGCGCTTAACAATGATTATTTTCATGTTACCGGTATCAAAAATTATAAGAAAAAAGCAGCCTCTTATCGCTGCTTTTTCTTATCATAAATTTAAGCTTTTACTTCTACCAAAAAGCCATCTGGCGCTAAAATACCGTCTTCATAGTTTTGACTAAGCGCTGGTTTCTTATCAATTTTCACATCATGAGCACTGGTATTATAGTATGCATTTATTGTTTCTTTTCCTATTCGTTCAACTTTTAGTAGACCATTTTCTGTTACCGTTAACTTAATGTCACCTTGATTTAAAGTATCTCGATGTTTTAAACGGAATTTGACTAATTCATGAACTCTCTTCCAGACTGGTCCATTCAACTTACTCCAATCCATCGGCTTACGACAATCAGGATCGTTATCGCCACTCATCCCCATTTCTGTCCCATAGTAAATACATGGTATCCCGGGTTGAGCAAATTCATAAGCTATCGCTTGCAAAGCTAAGTCTTGATTACCTTTTGCTAAAGTCAAAATTCGAGCTGTATCATGCGAATCAAGCATATTCATCATCGCTTGGTCCACAATATCTGGATACATCATTAATTGATCAGTTAAGTGTTCACTAAGTTCCTTAGCATCTAAGTTGTGCTTAAAGAAATGATCCTCAATTTGCAAAGTATATGGATAATTCATTACACCCGTAAATTGATCTCCTTGAAGCCACGGGCGAGCTGAATGCCATATTTCGCCAACAATATAGAAGTCTGGCTTAATTTTAATTAATTCGTCATGGAATCTCTTCCAAAAGTGATGGTCAACTTCATTTGCTACATCTAAGCGCCAAGCATCAATATCAAAATATTTTACCCAATAAGTTGCAATTTCTAATAAGAAATCTTGTACTTCTGGATTAGCAGTATTTAATTTGGGCATGTGCTTTTCAAAAGCAAAAGTTTCATATGGCGGATTCTTTTCTCCCTTACTTGGATCCCGGTAAGGTTCAACAGGATAAGAATTAATATGGAACCAGTCTTTAAAGCGAGAGTTGGCACCATTTTTAACCACGTCTTGCCACTGCATTGATTGGTCACCAAGATGGTTGAAAACTGCATCTAACATCACTTTCATCCCGCGCTTGTGGGCTTCATTAACTACTTTTGCAAATAAATCTTTATCGCCAAAAGCTGGATCAACTTGTAAGTAATCAATGGTGTCATATTTGTGATTAGAGCTTGCCTTAAAAATAGGACAAAAATATAAGCCAGTAATTCTAACTTTTGTAAATCATCTAAATGATCTAACACTCCTTGCAAATCTCCACCGTAAAAGTCTTCTCTGCCTGGATGATCCTCTGGATTCCAAGGCTTAACGTTAACTGGATCATTGCTTTTATCTCCATTAGCAAAGCGTTCTGGAAAAATTTGATACCAAACAATGTCTTTGAGCCAAGCAGGCGTTTTAATACGATCAATATCATGAAAATATGGCACTTTAAAATATAAGCCATCTTCTCTTAATTTCTCATCGCTAAATTTTTTCAATACTACGATCACCAAAAATAACGTGGCTGCCATCATTACCAATAACTTCAAAAGTATACTTAATTCGATGATACGGTGCTGTTAAAGTCGCTGTCCAATAATCGTTTACTTGGCCGCTACCTGCTTTTTTCATTTCTAGCGTTGCTGCATCTGCAGGTGGCAAATAATTATCAATATAGTGAACAATAACTTTTTTACATCATTTTTAGCAGTATGAAGTCTAATTTTCACGTGCGAATGATCAATTACAGTACAGTCTTCGCTTTCAGTTCTATGTCTTAAAGCTGCTAGTTGCATATTTTACTCCTCAGTCTTTTGTTAATACTACTCCTGCATACGGAGCCAATTTTAATTTTCCATCTTTCAATTGGTAGTTGCCTGCTACTAATTTTTCTTGCTTAAATTCAGGATCTACGTCAAGTTCTATAGCATCTTTACTTAAAGAAACAGCGACTAATGCTTTTTGATCTCCTAAATTACGCTCATAAACATAACTATCGTTTGACGTTGGCAATAAATAATAGCCCCCATCTTCAAACAATGCTTCTTTCTTTAGGCTAATTAATTTTCTGTAGAAATTAAACATGCTATGGCTATCTGCTATTTCATCAGCCGCATTAGCATGATCAACTTTCTTTCCTTTAAGCCAAGGTTTCCCATCACTAAATCCATTATTTTTTGCATTATTCCAAGGCATTGGCCCTCTAGCTGGCAATTTATGAGTTTTACTTACCATTAACAATGCTTCTTGACTAGTTTTTCCAGCTTTTTGGCACTTTCAATAAATTCTTTAACTGTTTCATCCTCAAATTGTGTTACGTCTTCAAACTCCAAGTTCTTCATTCCGAGTTCTTCGCCATAATAAATAATCGGCAGGCCATTTTGTAAATACATTAGCATGGCTAAGCTCCGAGCTTGAATATCATTTTTAGCAATTCTAGTAGCTATTCTAGCCATATCATGATTATTCCAGTACAAAGTGGGCTTAGACACGCCACTTAAAGTTTGTTGCCAGACAGCCTGATTTTGCTTAAATTTTACTAAATCTAATGATTTCGGCTGATATTGAGCTGAAAAACTAGGATCCACCTGACTTTGATCTTCTGTAAAGTACCTAAAAGTAATTACGCTATCCATCAAGTGGTTATCTTTATTTGTATAATCGACTGCTAAATTAACATTCGCACTCGCTGCTTCTCCTAACAAGAGTGCATCAGGATAATCTTGCTTTATTTCCTCACAGAAAGGTCGCATCCATTTTTGTACTTGCGGTAAGTTAGCAAAAATGGTTCGGCTACTACGGGTTCTTCAGCTTTACTATTAACTGGGAAATTCTGTCTTAAGTCTGCTTTAGCAATATGAATAAAGGCATCTAATCTCAAACCATCAATTCCTTTTTTCTAGCCAATACTTTTGCAATTTCACTCATTGCATGTCTAACTTCAGGATTTTTCCAGTTCAAATCAGGCATTCTTTTATCAAAAGATGAAAATAAAACTGTCCTGTTCCAGCAGGATCTTTTTCCCAAACACTACCTCCAAAAAAGCTTCCCCAATTATTTGGTCGCTGATTATTTTGGCCGGCAAAAATATAATAGTCCTGATAAATACTATCAGGATTTTTAATGGCATCTTGAAACCAGGGATGTTGATCAGACGTATGATTTAAAACAAAATCCATAATTACATGAATTCCAGCTTCATGCATTTCCTTGATTAAATTATCCATATCTTCCATAGTTCCCATTTTGGGATCAATGGCAAAATAGTTTGATACATCATAGCCATTATCAACTTGCGGGGAAACAAAGACCGGATTCAGCCAGACAGCATTAACCCCTAATTCCTTCAAATACGGTATTCTTTTCCTAATACCATTTAGGTCACCAATACCATCACCATTAGAATCCTGGAAAGACTTAGGATAAATTTGATAAATAATTGCTTGGTCATACCAATGTCTCATAATAAACTTCCTCCATAAATCCTATTTTTAAGCAATAATTTTAAGCGCTTACAATGCTATTTAAATGTTACCGGTATCAAAAAAAAAAAAAGAAGCTCATCCATAGCTTCTTAAATTCTAGTAGATTCACTTTTTATTAATTCCGGTTCAATAAGAACCTCGCCCTGCTGAGCTCCGCCTTGTTGAATCTTTTGCAAAATCATTTCTGCTAAGAGTTCACCTAACTTAAATAAATTTTGTTTAATAGTTGTTAACTTAGGATTTGATACCTGATCTAAGAAAACTCCATCGAAGCCAATAATTCCAAAATCCCGTGGAATATTTCCATTTTTTCTTTGAATAGCACGTACAACCCCAACCGCTATTCGGTCACTTGCACAAATAAAACAAGTGTTGGGGGCAAACTTTTTCCAATTACTAATAATTAGTTTTTCAGCTAAACTACTATGATTTTGGATTCTAAAAATCTTAGGAATCATATTATGCTTCTGCAAGGTGTTGATATATCCAGCTTCTCTCGAATATTCAAAAGGCTCTTTTTCATCAATTCCAATGAAAACAATTGATTGATAATTTTTATCCAGAGCATATTGTGTGGCTATTTGTTCACCTAATTTATTATCGGTATCAATAAAATCATAGCCATAGCGATTTTCACCGAATGACACAAATGGTTTATTTAATTGGTCCAGCCATTTGGCATCATTTGCTCTGCCACCTGTGATAATATAACCATCGCCGCCACCAACCTCACTATCGGTTGCTAACTGTAGTGCATAGTGTTTTTACCTAATCCACTAGCAATCCTGAAAAGTAAATTCATGTAGTAAGGTTCAGTTGTATCAATATCCTCCAGAATTACTAATTTAACTACATTTGTACGGTGGTGGGCTAGTGCACTAGCAACTGAATTTGGATGATAATTTAGTTGTTCCATTGCCTGTTCGACAATTTTTCTTAATTCAGGCGTAACCTGTTGAGGATGATTAATGACGCGTGATACCGTCATCTTAGACACGCTAGCTTTTTTGCTACATCAGATAAAGTAGTCATAATACTTCTAAGTCCTTTTTAAAACTGTATAACTTAATATTACCGTAATTATTCTAATAATGTAAACGCTTAGCGAGTCTAAAAATTAAAACTATTATTTTTAAAGCAATAAAAAAAAGGCGATACCTACTTATAGGTATCACCTTATAGTTCATTTAGTTATGTGATTGAAAACGAGTATTAAACAGTGGACTAACTGGTTTATGTTCTTGGATCAATTTAATTGCTTCACCCATCAATGGCCCAACAGAAACAATTTCAGCCTTAGACAAGTCTTTTTCTTCAGGTTGATTGATTGAGTCAGTTAAAATCAATTTCTTAATAGGAGAATTATTTAAACGCTCAATTGCTGGACCAGACAAAACAGCATGAGTTGCAGATGCATAAACTTCAGTTGCACCAGCATCCATTAAAGCTTGAGAAGCTAAGGTAATGGTACCTGCGGTATCAATCATATCATCAATAATGATTGCACGTTTGCCTTCTACATCACCAATAATATTCATAACTTCAGCAACATTTGCCTTTGGACGGCGTTTGTCCACAATAGCAATTGGAGTCTTAAGAAATTCTGCTAATTTTCTTGCTCTAGTTACGCCACCATGGTCAGGTGAAACTACAACAGCATCTTTTTCTAATTCATGACTCAAGAAATAGTCAGCAAGGAGTGGGGCACCCATTAAATTATCAACTGGAATATCGAAGAATCCTTTGGATTTGTGGGGCATGTAAATCAAGCGAAAGAACTCGATCAGCACCAGCTTTTTGCAACATATCAGCTACTAACTTAGCTGTAATTGGCTCACGTGCACGGGTCTTTCGATCTTGACGTGCATATCCGTAGTAAGGCATAACTAAGTTTACGCTTCTAGCTGATGCACGTTTAACAGCATCAATCATGATCAATAATTCCATTAAATTATCATTTACTGGAGCTGAAGTTGATTGTACCAAGTAAACATCTTTACCACGAACTGACTCATCGATGTTAATTTGGATTTCACCATCGCTGAAACGTTTAACATCAGATTTACCAAGCTTAACTCCAACCTTATCAGCAATTTTTTTCTGCTAAAGGCTTATTAGAGTTAAGCGCAAAAATTTTGATTTCTTTGTCTAATTGAGACATAATTTCCTCCACTGAAAAATTACAATTCCATACTTAATAATAGCAAAAAATATCCTTTACGCTTGTAATATAAAAAAAGAAGTTGTGTTTAACAACTTCTTTTAATTTATTCCCATTCTTTATCTTTTGAGAGCGGTAACTTATGCCAGTAATCAGGCTTGTTCGTTTGTCTTCCCTAGCAATTGCCATATCATAGCGTTCAACATCTTTAGTAATAGTTGAGTCAGCTGCAACAAATGCATGATCTGCAATATTAACTGGGGCAATAATCGTAGCACCAGCACCAATGAATGAATGATCCCCACATTAGTATGGAACTTCTTCACACCATCATAGTTAGAGAAAATAGTACCACAGCCAATATTAATATCTTTACCTAAAGTAGCATCCCCAACATAGGTTAAGTGTCCTACTTTACTATTTTCACCAATTTCAGCTTTCTTGATCTCAACAAAGTTTCCGATATGAGCACCTTTTCTAATAATTGCCTTTGGACGAAGGTGAGAATTAGGTCCAATATCAGTATTATCATCCATTTGAGCTTCTTGAAGAGTTGAAGAAGTAATAGTAACATGATTACCAATCTTAGAATCAACTATTCTTGAACTATTAGTAATATAACAGTCACTGCCAATTTCAGTGTTTCCTTTAATAACAACGTTTCCTTCAATAACAGTGTCATTACCGATCTTAACGTCACTATCAATATATGCTGTATCTGGATCAATAAATGAAACACCATTCCTCATGTGCTCTTCATTAATCCTTCTTTGCATAATCTTAGTTGCCTGAGCAAGAGCAATTCGGTCATTAACTCCTAAGCTCTCACTAAAATCTGGCATTTCATACGCACCAACTTTATGACCAGCTTTACGCATAATTTCTAAAACATCAGTTAAGTAATATTCGCCTTGAGCGTTGTCATTGCCAACTTGTTTTAAAGCCTTAAATAGTTCTTTATTATCAAAGCAAAAGACACCAGTATTAATTTCATCTACTGCTAATTCTTCTGGCGTACCATCTTTTTGTTCAACAATTCTTAAAAACATTTCCATCTTCGTCACGAATAATACGGCCGTAACCAAATGGATTTGGCGCTTTTGCAGTTAAAACAGTTGCGCTATTTCCACTTTCTTCATGCTTCTTAAATAAGTTGTTAAAAGTTTCAGCAGTAAATAACGGAGTATCACCAGTAGCAACTAAAGTTGAACCCTCAAGATTTGCTAATAAATCACTAGCTGCCAGTACAGCATCGCCAGTACCTAATTGTTGCTTTTGAAAAGCAAAGTCTGATTGACCTGATAAAACATCTTTAACGCTATCTGCACCATTTCCAACTACAGTAATAATCTTATCTGGATTAGTGCCCTTAGCAGCATCCACCACATGCTCTACCATAGTTTTACCGCAAACCTTGTGTAATACCTTGTAAAGTTGGGACTTCATGCGGGTACCTTTTTCCAGCAGCTAAGATAACAATATACTTATTCATTAGTTTTATATCCCTTCAATTTTTATATTTAAACAACTATCAGTATATCATTTTTGGAAAACGATTGAAGTCCGTCTGCTCTAAGAAATTACCTGGCCGCACTTTAATTAGCTTTTTAGTTCTGTCAACTTCAGTAATCTTAATCAGTGATTGATAATCATCTACGACCTTTTGAGAAGCGTATTTTGTCTCACAGAGAACGCACATTCCAGCAACTGTTCCCTTAAATTCCTTAACTAGTTCTTCCATCCCAGTTAAAGTTCCGCCGCCTTTCATGAAGTCATCAACAATTAATACATTGCTTCCTTCTGAAGTAGTCTTTTGCTAATTCCATTTTTTCAACTCGTTCACTTGACGAAGCAACGTAGTTAACCGAGATTGTTGATCCTTCAGTAATTTTAGGTCTTCTTCTAACCATCACAAATGGTACGTTTAAAAAGCGACTAACTGCTTGCGCGATAGCAATCCCCTTAGTTTCAATTGTCATTACATAATCAACATTACTGTAGGCATATTTGGTTGCAATCAATTGTCCAATTTGCTGCAAATCTTGTGGTGAGCCTAAAATATCAGATAGTAAACGAAATTACCAGGCAAAATACGATCAGGATCTTCGATACGGTCAGCTAAATCATGAAGATAGTTAGTAGCCTCTTTTTTCCCAACAAAAGGAATGTATCTCACTCCACCAGCAGCTCCTGCTACAGTTTCTAAAATACCATTTTGGTCGCTAGCCAAAGTTTGACGTAAAATTGCCAAGTCTTCTGAAATTGAAGATTTAGCTGCGCCATAGCGATCTGCAAAAAATGGCAATGCAATCAAAGTATGAGGGCGAGCTAAAAGATACTTAACCATATCAACTAATCTTTCTGAACGTTTCATGCTTTTACCTTCCTAAACATTAAATTAAATTTCTAAACTTAAATATACTCTATCTAAAGAAAAATCACTAGCATTTTAAGAAAAATACTAGTGATTGTTCGTAATATATTCTATTGTCGCTTACATTTCATCAAACTCAAGCTCAATGTTCTTGGTTAATAAATCCGTGTAACTGTAAGATACTCGTTCAAAGTTGTTTTGATCTTGATCAAGGTCAACTACAAACACTGCACGATAAGTCTTAGTTAATCTACCTTTACGGCGTGTTACTTTCTTTCTTCCTGCTTGAGCTACTACTACCAAGCTTTTCGCCCAAATGAGAATCCAAATTATGTTTAATTGCCATTAGTGTTGTTGGCACTGGACGTCACTCCTTTGTTTGGGTACTATTCTATCAAAAATTAATATTTTTTCAAGTCTGTAAATTGTAAGCGTTCTATGCTTGCTGATCTTTTAAAAAGATGTGCTAACTCTACAAATTGATTTAGCGTTAATTCTTCCGGACGAACTCGAAGATCTAGTCCTAAATCATTAATCATTTTTCACGCATATCTCTATCCTTGACTAAGGATTTTAAGTTATTAGCTAGTGTTTTTCGGCGCTGAGCAAAGCACATTTTACAACATGATCAAAGAAAGAATAATCGTCAATATCTGGCTTTTCAGTAAGTGGCGTTAAGACAACAACTGCAGAGTCAACCTTTGGGCGTGGCATGAATGACGTACTTTTCACTTCTTCTGCTAGCTTCACATTCATTCTGCTTTGAACAGCAATTGTTAAAGGGCCATATTCCTTAGTCTTGGGTTTAGCAACTAAACGCTCAGCCACTTCTTTTGCATCATTAGCGTTAAACTACTGAAAGCTAAATTACTCTTAATTAGATTAAAAATTATCGGCGTTGTGATGTAGTAAGGCAAATTAGCAACAATTTTAACCGACTTATTTAAATCAAGAAAACCATCGCTATCTTTAGTAAAGTTTGCCTTTAATACGTCTTTCATGACTAATTTAAAGCGATTGCTTAATTCTTCACCAGCAACTTTTTGTGGCAATTCATTTTTAAAATTTCAGGTAAATCTTGATCAACTTCATAAGCTAACACCTTGGCACCAGCTAAAAGAAGCTGCTCAGTTAAAGACCCAATTCCTGGTCCAATTTCAATAACTTGATCACCTGTTTGAATATCAGCCGCTTCAACAATTCCCTTAATTGCGGCTAAATCTACTAAGAAATTTTGCCCCAAATTCTTTTTTGCATGCATAAAGTAGCGATTAACAATCGCCTGAGTCCGAACTGGACTAGCAATCGGCATACTATTTGACATCTTCAACTGCCCTCTTTAATTCTTTATAAGTAATTCCAAACATTTTTAAGCGCTTTAAGAATTGTTTACTATTTCCATATCCAATTCCCTAACTTAATCCCAACTTTTTTTCACGTAAAAGACGCGCTTCTGGACTAACTGCTAGACCCAAATCATCATACTTTTCTTTAGTAATATCACTCTCTACTGCTTGAACCTCGTGCAAATCACCCAAAGCACGTACTAGTGCTTTTTTTGACGCATGTTCAACTCCTAAGCTATTTCCTCTCTTAGTTGGCTCTCCCTCTTTACGAGTGATAAAAAGCTTGTTTAGCATTGGGTGCAGCATTAGTCACCAGTCTTCTAATTCTTTCACCATTATAGTCTGGATCTGTAAAGATAATTATTTCTCGTGTTTTTTGCCAGTTTCTTAATTTCTGCTAAAGTTTGATCAGATACCTCCGAGCCATTAGTTTCAATAGTTTCAATTCCTGGGAAAAACTGTTTTAATCTCTTGGTATCGTCTCGTCCTTCAACAACAACTACCGCATTAAACTGTTTTTGATTATTTGATTCCATATGCCCTCATCGTATTTTCAAACGTGTGCTTTGCCACTTCTTCAACAGATGTGTCACGTAACTTAGCGATCGCTTCTGCAACATAACGCACATATCCTGTTTCATTCTGCTTTCCGCGGTATGGCTTTGGCGTTAAATATGGAGCATCAGTTTCAATCAGAAATCTATCCCATGGTACAACTTTGGCAGAAGCATGTACGTCAGTTGCTTTAGTAAAAGAAACAACGCCAGAAAATGACACCATCATCCCTAAGTCAAGAAACTTTTTAAGCCAATCAGGATCACCATTAAAGTTATGAATTATTCCTCCATATTCACCGACATGACTATCTTTTAAAACTTGATATGTATCTTCAAAAGCATCACGTGTATGAATATTTACTGGCATCTTTAAGCTATGAGCTAAGTCAAGCTGCTGCGCAAAAACTTTTCGTTGAACATCTCTTGGCGATTCATCCCAGTAATAATCTAGTCCAATTTCTCCTAAAGCAACAGTTTTAGGCTTTTTAGCTGCTCAACTAGCTTATCTTCTGATTTTTGATCATAATCCTTAGCTACGTCTGGACAGTAGCCAACAATAGCATATAAATTATCAAATCTTTGACTTAGATCAACTGCTCGTTCATTAAATTCTGGATCTTGTCCAGCAACCGCACTTTTACCACACCTAATTCTCTTGCTCGATCAAGGTAGATCTCTTCTTTTCCTCGAAAAGGCACGTCATTTAAGTGCGTATGCGAATCAAAAATTTTCATTAGCCTAATTCAGCCCCAACTTCATGTTCATCGCCTACAATAGCTAATTTAACCTGACCATCTTTTTCACTAGATAAAAGCATACCTTGACTTTCATGACCTAACATTTTACGTGGTTTCAAGTTAGTTACTGCTAGCACCTTTTTATCTAAAAAGTTCGCTTGCATCTGGATAGAACTTGCGAATACCACTCAAAATTTGACGCTCATTTCCATCGCCAAAGTCTAGCTTAAACATCAACAGCTTACTTGAACCCTTTACTGGTTCTACTGATAAAATTTGACCAACTTGAATCTTAACCTTGTCAAAGTCATCAATGGTGATATGCTTTTCTTCTTTTTGCTGGCTTCTAGTCTTCTTCTTTAGTTTTGCCTTCTTCATTTCTTCCTTAATGTATTTAACTTCAACATCATTCTTAAGTCTTGGGAAGATTGGAGTTGGTTTTTCAGTTACTTTAACATTCCAGTCAAAGCCGCCAAATTCAAGTTTCTTTTGTTCCTCATTATTCCAGTCAAGACCAAGTTGTTCAAACATCTTAACTGGACTTTGAGTCATTACTGGTGCAATTAAAATAGCAACTAAACGAAGACTTTCAGCTAAATTAGACATTACTTTAGATAATTCTTCGCTCTTGCCCTCTTTATTCAAAGTCCAAGGAGTAGTCTCATCAATGTATTTATTTGCACGAGAAATAAGCTTCCAAACACTATCTAGAGCTTGAGAGAAGTGAAGAGCGTCCATTTGTTTTTGATATTCAGCAATTGTTTCCTTAGCTGTCTTCATCAAGTCTTGAGCAAATTCATCTTGTTCTGCTGCAACTGGTGCAACTTGACCATCTTGGTATTGGTTAATCATTGAAACAGTTCTATTTAGCAAGTTACCCAAGTCATTAGCTAAATCAAAGTTAACTCTCTCAACGAAATCTTCAGGAGTAAAAAATACCATCTGAACCAAATGGAATTGCACGCATCAAGTAGTAACGAAGAGCGTCTAATCCATAGCGTTTAACAATCATTTCTGGATAAACGGCATTACCTTTAGATTTAGACATTTTACCGTCTTTCATTAAAAACCCAGCCATGGCCGAAGATTTGCTTAGAAGTGGCAAGCCTAATGCCATTAACATAATTGGCCAATAAATTGTATGGAAACGCACAATTTCCTTACCTACTAAATGAACATCAGCTGGCCAGTATTTCTTAAATAATGAATCATCATCTGAGCCATAACCTAGGGCAGTAATATAGTTAGAAAGTGCATCAATCCAAACATAAACTACGTGCTTAGGATCGCTTGGTACAGGAATTCCCCAGTCAACTGTTGTACGAGTTACTGAAAGATCTTCAAGACCTGGTTTGATAAAGTTATTTATCATTTCCTTTTCACGAGAGTGAGGCAAAATAAAGTCTGGATGATCCTTATAATACTGTAAAAGACGATCAGCATATTTACTCATTCTAAAGAAGTATGAAGGTTCTTTAACCAAACGAACTTCGTGGCCTGACGGAGCTTTACCGCCAATAACATTACCATTATCATCTTTATAAACTTCAGCAAGTTGTGATTCAGTAAAGTATTCTTCATCTTCAACTGAATACCAGCCAGTATATTCGCCTAAATAAATATCGCCTTGCTTTTAACAACTTTTCAAAAATCTTTTGAACAGCCTTAACGTGGTCTTCATCAGTTGTCCTAATAAAGCGATCGTAAGAAACATCTAACATCTTCCATAACTCTTTATAAGAAGCTGCCATCTTGTCTACAAATTCTTGAGGTTTAATACCCTGTGCTTCAGCTTTTGTTCAATCTTCAAACCGTGTTCATCAGTACCTGTTAAAAAAGAAGGTATCAAAACCGCGAGATTTTTTGTAGCGAGTCATTGTATCAGCAGCAATCGTAGTATAAGCATTACCGATAGTTAATTTTCCAGATGGATAATAAATAGGTGTAGTAATATAGAAAGTTTTCTTTTCAGCCATCTTTATTCTTCCTCTCATAAGTCTTTTTAATTGCTAGTATAACATAGCATGTAGGACTTAATTTGTACATTAAAAAAGGAATTCTATAAAATACGGAATTCCTATAAATTATTTAGATAATTAATTGTCATATGTCGCTCGAATCCTAGGCATATCGATATTGGCTTTTACCAAGTTATTTACAATAGCTGTTGGCATTACCTCAGCCGTTATGCCAATAGTAATTGCTACAGCAAAAATTAAAGCATTCTCCCAATTACCGCGCATTATTTCATTAATTAGCAAAACAACTGGAACAATAACTAGAATTAATGTTAAAAAGATTTTGGTTAATTTTTTCATACTAGAATTAAAGAGATGGTTCTCTAGATTAATCTTAGAAAGATTTTGAACTACCTTTCCAAAAACAGTTTCTTTACCAGTCGCAAAGATAACGCCAATGCCTGAACCTGAAAGAATAATTGTGCCTGCATATAAAATATTAGCATAATCTAAGTTATTATTTTTACCAGTGTAATTAGTAGCACTCTTTTTTCACAGTGTCTTCTTCACCAAGTAATGAGCACTCTAAATCATTACTTTTCAGTAATTTAACGTCAGCTGGAACAATATCTCCAGCTTTAAGTAGTACCACATCTCCAATTGTTAGATCACGGGTTAAAAGTTGCTGTGGTTCACAATCACGCATTACTTGAGTTGTTCTAGAAATTCGATTTATCAAATTTTGAATATTAGTATTAATACGAATATTTTGCATAGCAGTTAAAATGGCTGAAATAAATAAAATTGCTAAAACAAAAATTGCTGGACTTAGGTTAAGAGTATGTTGAGAGGAATTTAAAAAATTGCTACAATTGCTAAAAAAAGCAGAACAAGGGAAAAAGGAGTTATAAAAGCCTTTAACAAATAGTGAAGTTTTGTCTTATCATGTTTAATTATTATTTCATTAGATCCGTATTTTGCTAAGCGTTGCCTCGCATCTTTACTTTGAAGGCCGCTAATTGAGGTTTTTAATCGTTGCAGCGTCGCAAACTTATCTTCGCATGCAATCCGGCGCACCAGCTTGGTGTCTGTAGTATTTCTTGTGCCGGAAGTGTTGATTTTGAACATCTTCAACATCCTTTCTTAAGAACCTAGCAAACAAACAAAAAGACCGATGCAAAAACTGCATCGGCTCAAATCCAAGCGATTTTTATACTCGTCGTTCAGTTTTAACACTACGTGACGTAAGGTTATTTAACATAACTAGCTGGCTGGGGAGGGCCTTATATCGACGATCCCTGTTTGACCCGTTGGCATCTCTGGATGTTGCTGGGCGACAGCATATGTTCACGTAGGAGTCTCACCTAACAGTTTATTTGCTCTAATATTTAATTTCTATTGATACTTTAACGGCTAACTAAGAATTAGTCAAGTCCCTACTTCTTTTTCGAAAACTCTTAAATAGAACTAGTCCGAAACTGATTAAAGCTGCAATTACTAATCCCCAAACCAAGTTTACACTCTGTGGATGATCTATTTTTGCAGTTCATCTTGTGTTAGCGAATTTTTATCATAAGACAGCTTATCTTTTGGGCAACCAAAGTAGCGCAAGCATTAAACACTAATCGAATTCCGGAATTAAAAGTTGCTGCCTTTTCACTTCTTAATTTATTCCCCGCATAACGAACAATATTGCCACATTTACTTTGAGTTAAAGGATCTTGATAATTCTTACCGACAATAATTTGAACATTTTTCTTTTTGTTTTGAAGAGCAACAGCAATAATTATCTGATTCTTTAGTGGCTGAATTCGATTTAAATCATTGCTGTCTTTTAAGCTTAAAAGGCGAATTTCAGGTTTAGTTTTAGTCTTTTGATAACTCTCATTTTTCTGATTAACAAGTTCTTTTGTCTGATTATCAAATAATCCTTGCGGATCACTAACAAAAGACTTGGTGCTAGCAGTCAACGTTAATAAACAAATAAGCAGTGACACCAAACCAATAATTTTATTTTTCATTGTCAGCCTTCTCTAGCCTGTCTGCTAAGCTTTGAACGTATTTATGATCAAGTGTTACTTGTTCAATTGCAACACCTTTTTCACGCAATAGTTTTAAGGCTAAAGGATTATCATGATAATCATAATAATAGTTAATTTTCTTAATGCCAGCTTGCACTAAGCACTTGCTACAATTAAAGCAAGGAAAATAAGTAACGTAAATTTCAGTACCTTCAGTGGAAATACCATTTTTTGCACATTGAATTAAGGCATTCATTTCAGAGTGAATCGTTCTTACGCAGTGTCCATCCACCATCAAATGACCAACATCATCACAATGAGGCTGTCCCGAAACACTACCATTATATCCGGTCGCAATCATCCGGTCATCTTTAACTAATACACTTCCAACTAAGGCACGATCACAGGTAGAACGTTGTGCAATAACTAAAGCCTGCATCATAAAATATTGCTTCCACGGAATCCTGTCTCTTGTCATTGTTCTTACCCTCTTTAAATTATTTATTTAATCTGTCAAAATAATTTAAACCAATTGCTTCTCTAACTTCTTTTTAAAGTTTGGTTAGCAACTTTATTTGCCTTCTTTGATCCTTCTAGTAGCATTTCATAAACAGCGTCTGGATTTTGAGCAAACTTTTCACGACGTTCTCTGATTGGTCCAAGCTCTTCTTCGAGAACCTTATTTAAGTAGCGCTTAATTTTAACGTCGCCCAGGCCACCTTTTTGGTATTGTTCTTTAAGTTCAGCCACTTTATCCTTGTCTGGTGCAAACACATCAAGATAAGTAAAGACAGTATTTCCTTCAACTTGTCCTGGATCTTCCACGTGGATGTGGTTTGGATCAGTGTACATGGACATTACTTTCTTTTGAACAGTCTTTGCATCATCAGATAAATAGATTGCATTTCCTAATGATTTAGACATTTTGGCATTTCCATCTAATCCTGGAAGTCTTCCTTGACCCTTTGGTGGGAAGTAGCCCTTTGGCTCAACTAAGATATCAGTGTTATAAACCCGATTAAAAGTACGTACTATTTCACGAGTTTGTTCAAGCATTGGTTCTTGATCATCCCCAACTGGGACCACTGTTGCCTTAAAAGCAGTAATATCTGCTGCTTGAGAAACCGGATAGTTTAAAAATCCTACGGGAATTGAATCCTTGAAGTTCTTTTGCTTAATTTCAGTTTTAACAGTTGGATTTCTTTCTAGACGTGCAACTGTTACTAAATCCATGTAATATGCAGTTAACTCAAACAAAGCGGGAATTTGCGATTGAACATAAATAGTAGACTTTTCAGGATCTAAACCAACAGCTAAGTAGTCTAAAGCTACTTGAATCAAACTATTTTTAATTTTTTCAGGATCTCTTGCGTTATCAGTTAAGGCTTGCGTATCCGCAATCATAATATAAGGCTCATATTTACCTTCATTTTGTAACTTAACACGATTTTTTAAGGACCCAATATAGTGACCAATGTGAAGCTTACCAGTTGGTCTATCTCCAGTTAATAAAATTTCTTTCGTCATAATTTTCTCCAATATTTGTTAATCTTTAGCTTTACCTCAATTCTAGCAAAAACCTTATTCGTTTAAACTTACTCAAAAATTGCTAGAAATTAAATTGAAAAAGAACTAATCAAACTAGAAAGAATGAAAAAATCATGTGTAGCCACTATGCAATGCCCTCTCTTAAAAAGAAATTAAGACTTACTTGACAACTGATTTAAAATTACCACTGATTGTACCTAAAAACATTGAAGAAAAATTTTCTGCTGTCACGCAAATCTATCCTAAATCTTCATCCTTAGTAATGCTTTACAGCAACAACGAATTAAAACTCGTTGAAAAAGAAATGGGGCTATCGAGCCCTTTTCAAAGAATCGTGTTCTTTACAACGCTCGCATAGAACGTTTTTATGAAGAAAAAACCATCAATGTGGGACAACTCATTTGCTCGGCAGCGCTGCATTATCTTAGCCAATGAATTTTGGGAAAGCAGTAAACAAACTTACCTTGCTTCAAATAATCAGACCTACCATGAACACTCTTCTTTTACTGCTAAAGAAGAACCAATGACTTTAATCGCTGGCATTTATCAAGGCGACGATTTTTCAATGGTAACAACTGCTGCTAACAGTACCGTTCTTCCTGTTCATGAACGCATGCCATTAGTCTTAAAGCCATCCGAATTACGTCGCTGGCTCTTTCAAAACTTCACTTCTCTACTTAACCGTTCAGAATATAATTTGGCTCGACATCAGTTGCCACATCGTTAACAAAAATGATATAATCATTTTGCTTACGCGGGTATAGTTTAATGGTAAAATGTCAGCTTCCCAAGCTGAAGATGCGGGTTCGATTCACGCTATCCGCTTATATTAAAAAAGGAGGAACTTTTGTTCCTCCTTTTTGTTATGCCAAGATAACCATAAAAATTCCATTTAAAATTGCTAGCTAAATTGGCATCATTATTCGCTGTGAATATAGGTACGACCAAGCAAGAAGCATCCCATAAAGACTGTTAATAATAAACAAGGCAAATGAAGTTTGAAAATTGAGAATTCCGAAGAAAAAACCTGAACAAATGATCCCAACTATTCCGCTAGTCATCTTTTGTGCTCTAAACCCATAATTAAAGAAAAAAGCCGGTAGTTAAATACACTTGCATCGCTGGTATCAATATTCCGATTGAAAAATGAAAACCAAAATAAGAGATTGCACTCACCCTTTTGATAAATTACTTGAAAATTCATCAACGGAACCGTTCCTTTAGCCTGTAGATATGAAATAAAATTCTTCCTAGAATCACTAAGATCGAAACTCCCACAATAAATCCGTAATCTGCTAAAAAGAGGCATACTTGGCTTTTTTCAAAGAACCGTTGCTCGCGATTAAATTGCCTAATGTAGAAATATAAGGCAAACAGCGAAAAATTAAAAAGAAAAAATATCCAATCTTATTTACTTGATCATTTAATAATGTTAATTTCTTTACTCAACTACTATCAAATAAAGAACTAAATAAACAGCATACCTAGTTAAATTTCCTTGTCTTGATGATGGCGTATTCATGGTTTCTTCCCTTTATATCAACTGTATTCATTATAGCAAAGCAGATAACGTTATTTATAGTTCATGAAAATATATACTTATTAACATCGCTTTTATATATAATTAGCATAAAAAGCAACATAAATAAGAGAGGACATATTTATTATGAACTTAATTGCAATTGATATTGGCGGTACAACAATCAAGGTCGCTACTTGGATAAACCAAAAACTAAAAATGGTCTTTACGATTGATACACCTAATAATTTAGATACTTTCTATGAAGAATTAACTGATGCTGTAAACGAAATCAAAGCTAGTAATAAAATTGATGGTGTAGCTATTTCTTCACCTGGTTCTGTTAATAAAAAGACTGGGGTAATCGAAGGTGCTAGTGCCCTACCTTATATTCACAATTTCAAAATTGTACCTGAGTTAGAAAAACGCTTTTTGGCTTGCCAGTAAGTATTGAAAATGATGCAAATTGTGCAGCTTTAGCTGAATTAGTTGCCGGGTCAGCTAAAGATTGCAGCAGTATGGCATTTTAGTAATTGGAACTGGCGTTGGGGGTAGTATTATCATTAATAATCAAATTTGGCATGGTGCTCATCTATATGGCGGTGAGTTTGGCTTTATGATTATTGATGGTCAGCAACTTAGTGCCTTGGCTTCTCCGGTTTCAATGGCTAAACGCTATAATGAAAAAACTGGTAAAGATTTTGATGGAAAGACAGTATTTGAACTTGCTGACACTGATGATTTGGTTGCACAGGAAGAACGTGGCAAAGCTGATTCATGCTTTAGCTACTGCTATTTATAATATTCAACATAGCTTTGATCCAGAAAAAATCATCATCGGTGGCGGAATTTCTCAAAACCAAGAATTAATACCTCTTCTTAATGATGAAATTTCAAAAATAAGAAATAAATTAAATATTGCGACTGTTAAGCCAATTTTAGACATCTGTACCTTAAAAATGAAGCAAATTTGCGTGGAGCTGTTGCAGATTTTGAAAAAAGAGCATTAAATTTTATATAGACACTTTTTATTATTAAATAAATGTGTTTGAAAGCATCACAAAAAGGACTGAGAATACTATCTCGGTCCTTTTTTGTTATTCAATTTTATAAAAGTATATATTTTTATATAAAAATGCTTTACTTTTATTAGGAATAAGTTTATATTTATACACGTAAAATATGTAAGCGATTGCAAAGAGGGAATGTTATGAATAAGCAGAAAACGCCTGAAGACTTCTTCTGGGGTAATTCAGTTTCAAGTATGCAAACTGAAGGTGCCTGGAATGAGGATGGTAAAGGCTTATCAGTTTACGATGTACGACCTGCTACAGAAAACACCACAGATTGGCACACCGCAATTGATGAGTACCACCGTTATGATGAAGATTTAGACCTGATGAAAGAAATGAATATGAATATGTATCGTATTCAAATTTCCTGGTCAAGAGTTTGTCCTGAAGGAGATGGAGAATTTAATCCTAAAGGAATCGATTTTTACGACAGATTGATTAATGCCATGCTTAAACGTGGTATTGAACCAATGATTTGTCTTTATCACTTCGACATGCCACTACATTTAGCCCAAAAATTATAACGGCTTTATGTCAAGACATGTTGTTGATGCCTTTGTTAGATTTGGTAAAAAGATGATTGATCATTTTTCAGACCGTGTTAAATACTGGATTGTCTTTAATGAACATAATCTCTACTTCCAAGACGAAGTATTTAATATTTCTGGCTATGAAAAAGGCGACAAAACCTTAGACGACATGTACACAATCTTTCACCATACAATGATTAGCCACATTCGTTTAGCTAATTATATTCATGAAAAATATGATGATGTAAAAATTGGCGGCATGCTAGCCTACCAACAAATTTATCCAGAAACTTCAAAGGCTACTGACGTTTGGGCTGCTAAGCAAGTTCAAGAATTTTTGAACTTTAATATTTATGATGCAGATACTGGACGTGGTTACTCGCCAGAAGTTATGCAGTATGCAAAAGATCATCATATTAACTGGGATATTACTGAGGAAGACAAAGAAGAAATGAAAAAAAAAGCTGACTTTCTAGCTTTCAGCTATTACTCTTCTTGGACTCTCTCAGCCGATAAAATTCCAAAAGATGCAGCACCTAACCGTTACATGAATTATGGCGGTGTTGAAAATAAATATCTCAAGACTAATGATTGGGGCTGGACGATTGATCCACTTGGTTTTAGAAACGCCATTACGACAATGTACAACCATTACAAGATCCCAGTCTTCCCAATTGAAAACGGAATTGGCTTAAAAGAAACTTGGGATGGCGAGCATATGATCGAAGACGATGAGAGAATTGCTTACCATGAAGAACATATCAAAGCAATGAAAGATGCAATGTTCTTAGATGGTGCCAAAGTTCTTGGCTACCTAGGCTGGGGATTAATTGATATTCCAAGTTCACATGCCGATATGGAAAAGCGTTATGGCGCTGTCTATGTTAACCGGTCAAACCATGATTTGAAAGATTTAAAACGTGTTCCTAAGAAATCATTTTATTGGTTCCAAAAGTATTAAAAGATAATGGAGACGAAATATAATGAGTGAACAGAAAAAATCGGGCGTTAGTGTTTTCGTTAATAAACACATCTTGCCCCCAGTAATGAAATTTGTTAACACCAAGGCTATTCAGGCCTTGCAAAATGGTATGATTTACACCTTGCCATTTATCTTAATCGGTTCTATCTTCCTTATTCTAGGAAATATTCCGATCAAATCAGTAGCTGATGCCATTAATGCTTCTGGTTGGGGAGCTTTCTTTAACCAAGCCTACACTACTACTTTTAGTATTATGGCTATGTGGGCATCAGTTGGTATAGCTTATATTTATGTTAAAAATGAAGGCTACGAGCCATTAGCTCCCGGTCTTACTTCTTTAGCCGCATTCTTAATGCTTCAAACTTTAACTATTGACAGTCCATTAAAGAATGCTATGGCTAAAGGTATTGACGGTCAAATGACTGCTAAAGCCGTAACCGAAAATATCGACAAGTTACCACATGCTTTACAAACATTTTTAGAATCTCCAGTTACCGGTGTATTTAACATTACCTGGCTTGGCGGAGACGGTATGATCGCCGCAATTATTGTTGGTTTATTAGTCGGCTGGATTTACTCAGCTATTATGAAAAAGGCTGGACTATTAAGTTGCCTGAACAAGTTCCAGCAGCTGTTTCTAACCAATTTACTGCTATGATTCCATCAGGAATTATCTTAATTGGTACTATGCTTATTTACGCAGGCTTCAAGTTAACTACTGGTTCAGACTTCTTACAATGGACCTACCAAACTCTTCAAATTCCACTTCAAGGTATCTCTGACTCACTTGGTGGCGCAATTGCCATTGGATTCTTAGTACCATTCTTCTGGTTCTTCGGTGTCCACGGTGGTTTAATCGTCGGTTCTCTTGCTGGTCCTATGCTTCAAGCAAACTCATTTGACAACGCTCAATTATACAAGGCTGGCAAGTTAACCATTGCTAATGGTGCTCACGTTGTTACTAACGAATTCTACAACAACTTCATTAACTTAACTGGTTCAGGTATTACTATTGGTTTAATTATCTTTATCTTAATTGCAGCTAAGTCAGCACAATTACGTTCAATTGGTAAAGTTGAATTAGTTCCTGGTATCTTTAACATTAATGAGCCATTCCTATTTGGTTTTACCAATTGTTATGAACCCATTCCTTGCAATACCATTCTTCTTAACTCCAGTTGTAGTTGCTATTTCAACCTACTTCGTAATTAAAACTGGTATTGTTCCTCCTCTAAATGGTTTTGCCTGTCCATGGACGATGCCAGCAGTTATTTCTGGTTTCCTAATTGGCGGCTGGAAGATGGCAATTTGGCAAGCATGTACCTTAGTAATTTCAACCTTAATCTACTGGCCATTTGCTAAGAAATACGACAACATTCTTGTTAAACGTGAAGCTGCCGCTCTCAAGAAAGACGAGGCTGAAGGTAAATAATTTTTTCAGTTATTAATTGACACTTATCATTAAAAAGTGCTATAATGTAAATGCTTTCAATGATGAAAGTGCATACATTTAATTTATAGATCAACACTCAGACACTGAAAAACACTTAATTATATTCACAAAGGAGATAATTATTATGGCAGACAAAACTATTATGCTTGCTTGTTCAGCAGGAATGTCAACTTCATTATTAGTATCAAAGATGCAAAACGCAGCTAAAGAAAAGGCAAGGACTATAAGATCTTTGCTACTGCAGCATCAGGCATTCAAGATGAAATTGACAAGGAACACCCAGATGTATTAATGCTTGGACCTCAAGTTCAATACATGGAAGACAGTGTTAAGAAGATTACTGATGCAGCAGGCATCCCATTAACAGTCATCAACATGCAAGACTATGGCATGATGAATGGTGAACATGTTCTTGAAACTGCTCAAGAATTAATGGGCGACAAATAGTCAAAATGAATGACGAAGTAAAATTGTTAATGAATTTGATCGTGATGGTCATCACTTCAAAATTGGCGTTAATGCAGATGGACAAGTTTCTATCTATATAGACGATGAAACTAAAGCTCACCACGGCTATCATTTTCCAGGTATTATTCAGATTCCTAAGGGACTTGAATTAGATGGAAAATTGATGCTGCAACTACCAATTGACTGTGATGCAGCAATTGATCAAGGAATTCAAAAATTAAAACAGAAATAATTTATGGGAGATGCTCGCTGACATAGTAAAATAAAATATTGTCAGGAGCATCTTTTATTTTGAAAAATACTATCTAGGAGAATTAAATCATGGCACAAGAAAATAGCGATAACATGCAAGTTGTAATGGGAATTATTATGCAAGCAGGTAATGCAAAAGCTGCTGCTATGCAAGCAATCCAAGCTGCTAAGAAGGGCGACTTTGACAAGGCTGATGAATTTATTAAGCAAGCAAATGAAGGCTTAGTAAATGCTCATAATGTTCAAACTGATATGTTAACTCAAAAGCACAAGGTAACCACGTAAAAGTTGACCTTTACATGGTTCACGCTCAAGATCACTTAATGACAGCTATTACCTTTATTGATTTAGCTAAAGAAGTAGTAGCTGTTTACAAAAAAATGGCTGAAAAATAATGACTACGGAAGCAAAATACTTAAAAGTTGCTCGAATTCTACAAAAAGAATTGAAGATGGAGTTTACAAAACTCAAGCTCCCCTTCCTGACCAAAAACACTTGCAGACGAATTACAAGTAAGCCGGTTAACTGTCAAAAAAGCCTTAGATGGATTACAAAGAAAAGGTCTTGTATATAAAGAATCTGGTTTAGGAACTTTTGTCTTAGGTCCGGTTCCAATCCAGGATAAATTTGATTCACCAGCAAATGCCTTTAGTGGCTTAGCCAATCTACTTGGATCAGATGAGGTTACTAGCGATATTATTGAGTTTAACGTTGAGTTTCCTAGTGAAGATATTCAACATTACCTAAAATTAAAGTCTAGCGACCCAGTTTATAATATCCGTCGCTTAAGAAGACTTGAAGGAAAGCCATTGATTCTTGAACATACTTTTATGCCAGTTCACTTAGTTCCCAACTTAACTGAGGATATCTTGCATAATTCTATTTATAATTATCTTCATCATGACTTAAAACTTAAGTTTGGCGTCGCATATCGTAAAATCAAGGCTGCTAAAGCAGACGATTGGGATCAAAAAATATCTAAAAAGCAAAAAAGATGACCCAATTTTAGAGCTTGAGCAAATCGTATGGTTAAATAATGGTCAACCAGTTGAATATTCAACCAGTCGTAATCGTTACGATGAACGAAATTATGTCGTTTTAGAGACAAACAGCTTTTTAAGTAAAAGTTCTAGAGCAAGTCTAGAACTTTTTTTATAAATTTAAACAAATAAAGAAGGGAAAAATAATGACTAAAACCTACTCAATGCCGAAAGATTTTTATTGGGGCGGTGCTAGTGCTGCTAACCAATATGAAGGTGGTTATAAACGAAGGTGGCAAAGGATTAAACGCTATTGATGTTTTGACTAATGGTTCTGCTACTGAGCCAAGAAAAGTAACTTGGAAAAACAAACGATGGCAAAACTGGTGTTACTCAATGACGTGGGGAAAAGAATTTAAATTACCTGATGGTGCAAAGCCTGCACTTTTAGATAACTATTACTATCCTAGCCATGAAGGAACCGATTTCTACCACCACTATAAAGAAGATATTAAATATATGGCTGAAATGGGCTTTAATATGTTCCGTTTATCCCTGAATTGGTCACGTATTTTACCAAATGGAGACGATCAAGAACCAAATGAAGAAGGTTTAGCTTTCTATGACAAGGTCTTTGATGAATGTGCTAAGTACGGAATTGAGCCACTTGTTACCCTTTCACACTATGAAACTCCCCTATCTCTGATCAATCGCTTTGGCGGCTGGAAAGACAGAAAATGATCGATATCTTCGTTCACTATGCAGACATCGTTATGAACCACTACAAGGGTAAAGTTAAGTACTGGCTTACTTTTAACGAAATTAATGCGATGGATATGGCTCCTTATATGGGTGGAGGTCTAATTGATGGAAGCAAGCAAAATCGTGCTCAAGGAGCTCATAATCAATTTGTAGCCAGCAGCAAAGTCGTTAAGTTAGCTCATGAAATTGATAAAAATAACCAAGTTGGTCAAATGCTTGCCTACTCTGCTTACTATCCATATACATCAGATCCAGCAGATCAGCTTTTAGTCATGAAAGCTAAGCAAGAGATGCTTTTCTATTCGGATGTTCAAACTGGTGGCCACTACCCTGAATACCGCCTTAAGGAGTATGAACGAGATGGAATTAAGCTAGATGACCGCCCAGAAGATTATGAATTAATCAAAAAGAATATCCCGCTGACTTTTTAAGTTTCTCTTGCTACATCTAATGTCCTCACTACTCATGAAGCTGATGCTAAAGCAAACGGTAATATGTCAGCAGGTGGCGTTAAGAACCCATATCTTGGCTATAATGCTTGGGGATGGGCAACAGACCCTGATGTTTTAAATTGCCTTAAATGATCTCTGGGATAGATACCACAAGCCACTGTTTATTGTTGAAAATGGTCTTGGCTGGGGAGATGAATTAACTGAAGATCATAAGGTTCATGATGATTACCGCATTAACTATCTTCGTGCCCAAATTAAATCTATGGAAGAAGCAGTTAATGAAGACGGTATTCCATTAATGGGCTACACAATGTGGTCAGCAATTGACCTAGTTTCAAACGGAACTGGCGAAATGAAGAAGCGCTATGGTTTTGTTTATGTAGACCGCGATGACATGGGTAACGGCTCATTAAAGAGGTATCCTAAAGATTCCTTTAACTGGTACAAAAGGTTATTGCATCACAGGTGAAGATTTAGACTAAAGGCAAAATAGAACCTAGCATTTTCTAGGCTCTATTTTTTTTGACAAATTAATATTAGAAAGACGCAAAATGATTACAATTACAGACCAAGCAAAGTTTAAAGCAAAAGATTTCTTTAATTACCTTAATATGCAGCTCACACAAGCAATTAAAAAGCACGAGGCAATGACTTACCAGTAAAAATTGTCGCAGGAACTACCTATTAGAAAAAAATGTAAAAGCTGAAATTACTGAGTACGAATTTGGCAAAAAATATGTTTCGGTTTTTTAAATCTGCTAAGCTAGATGTTAAAATTGCTTATTACTTAGAAGACAATGAACGTGGCTGTCAGATCACTTTTAAAGAAGACGTTCTTAGTTTTGATGAAAAGAAACATTCTAATCTTGGTACCTGGTTTTACAACTGGCAGTTAAAACAAGGTGCTAAAAACAACTAAAACAAATGAAGAATAATGTGTTAGCTTACGCCAAATAACAATAGCCCTAGTCTCAATATTTCGAGATTAGGGCTATTTTTGTTAAATAATATCATCAGAACTTTGATCGTAAAATTTAGAGTTTTTGTAATTATAAACTAATTTAGAACTATCAAAAGCAGTTCCATTGGCTAGATAGAAGGTATCATAGACTTCTAAACAAGGATCTCCTTCTTTTAATTCAAGGTATTTTGCCTCATCAGCAGTTAATTTTCTAACACGCATATACTTATCAGAAAACCGAATTTCTTTCTTTAGTCCTTCTCGGATGTAATCAAAAATCGAGCCTTCTGCGATTTCTTTACTCATGAAGGGAACTATACTTTTACGATAATATGACTCTTCTAAGACAAAGGGCTTACCATCTTGCTTGCGCAATCTTTTAATAAAGTAGCATTCTTCATCAGAATGAAGATGTTCACTGATTGGTTTAGGTGCCTTCTTCTCCGAAAACTCGATTACTTCCGTAGTCGGCTTTTTTTTTTTAATACATGGGCAAAACCAGCATTGTCTGTTAGAGACATATAACCATCTTGCCCGGTAGGCCTAACAAAGACGCCCGACCCTTGCACCTTATAGACAATCCCTCGCTGTGTAAGTAAAGTAATTGCCTGCAAAATAGTTGACTTTCCGACTTGATATTTCTTCATTAAGTCAGTTATAGTTGGCAATTTATCACCATGATGAAGTTGCTCTTTATTAATATAATTTTTTATTTTATCCGCAACTAATTCATATTTCTTCATTATTTACATCCCTAAATGAAAAATTCTCATAGTTATATTCTAACTATGAGAATTTTCAAAGTCTATATTTTATAATTAAGCTTTCTCAGCACCAGCTTGCTCTTTCTTAAGCAATTCATTGTCGTAATGCTTAATGAATGGGTACCAAATTAAGAATGCAACTACAGCATTGACTAAAGCTAAAAACAGCACCTTGCCAACTAGCAGTGGCCATCATACCACCAAGACCTACAGGAATTGGCCATGGTTGTTGAACAATAATCTTAGGTACTAAGTGAGTTGCAATAGCTGCATAAGCAACCATTGAACAAGTCATAGGTGCTAGTAAGAATGGAACAAATAAACGTACGTTATAAACAATTGGCAAACCAAATAGTAAAGGTTCGTTAATGTTAAATACAGCAGGAACAGCTTCAAGTTTACCAAGTTCTCGTAATTGTTTAGATCTAGAAGCAAAAGCCATCCAGAGTGCCATACCTAAAGTAGCACCAGAACCACCCATGATTACGAATGCGTTTGAGAATTCACCAGCAAAGACATAGTGAGCACCAGAAGCATTAGCAGCCATGTTTGATAAAACAATTGCTTGGTAGAAACTTGAAATAATAGTCGCACCGTGAATACCAAACCACCATAAGAAGTGAATCAGGAAGAAGATAATCAAAACTCCCCACCAGGTATTAGCAATGTTTGAAACAAATGAGAATGGAATAAACAATAATTGGAAAATATCTGTACCAAGAACAATTAAGATAACGTCAATTAAAGCAATGACAATCGCAATCACAAAACCAGGAATCAAAGCAGTAAATGAGTTAGCAACACCTGATGGAACAGATGCGGGCATTTTAATTCGCCAATTGTGTTTAATACAGAAACGATAAATTTGAACAGTTAACCAGGCAACGATTAAACCAGTAAAGATACCTGTAGCACCAATTCTAGTTAAACCAGAACCAGAAACGCCATAACCACCAGCAATAACATTATCTTTCTTCAAAATGTTAACAAAGACAGTGTTACCGCCCTTCCATACTAATTGTGGAACGGTAATGAATAAACCCATTAAAGTTAAGAAAACTGCGTTCAATGGATCAAGCAATAAGTTTTCTTCTTTACGATAAATATCTGCATAGTTATAAGCAAATGATCCAGCAAAGTAAATTGCGATAATACCCATCGTGGCGTTGTAAATAACAGTATAAATATTGTTAAAACGTCCAAATGTATTATTGTAAAAATCTACAAATCCTTTAGCAGTAATAACTTGCGTTAAAACTGTTAAGACCAAAAACATTGATCCAATGATAGAAAAGGCAATAATCGAATAACCAGCACCCATAATTGCACGTACAAAACGTGAACCTGAGAACTTGCCTAGTATCTTCATCATTTTATCTTTAAATGATGGTTGCGCAGTGTCAGACATAGTACATCCCCCTCAATTTGTCCTACTGTCTATTACTTTCAAATGTCTTAATTGCTCGTGCATATTTGTCGCGACCATTTTGAATGTTACTAATTCTTCTTAAGATCAAAATGGAACCTAGCATTCCAATTACTAAAATCGTAACAATTACATTTGCGACATCATTTGTAGTCATAAAAGGAAATAGAAGCTTTCCAAATGGTAAATAGCAACCTATAGCAAAGATTACATTTGCACCTAGCTGCAGTTGATAATAAAGTTTCGTAAATTTCAAATCAGTATTTCTCACATTCCATTTACTTACTTGCTCAACTGAAGCTACTAATAATAAAACAAACAATAATCCCGAAATTATCGAAGCAACAATATCTTTGTAGCAAATTGCAAAAACTAACCAAAATAGATTAGTGAATAAGAACGCCGCAGAAAAATAACGAATCATTAAATAGCGGCTAAAATTTATAGATCTTACACTCATGTCATGTTTCTTTTGTTCTAAACTCTGATCTTTTTTAGTCATTATTGTATCTGCCCTTTCAATATTGTTCCCGAACAATTCAGACAACACCTGTATAATACTACTAATTGAAAACGGTTGCAACAATGAAGACTGTTTTCTTATGAAAAATAAAATTCTATACTTTTTAACTTTACAAGCGAGTTTTTAATTTGTAGAATGAACTTCGAAAACGCTTACTTTAGAAAGGATGTATTGAATATGACTGGATACACTATGCCAAAAGGCTTTTTATGGGGCGGCGCTGTTGCTGCCCACCAACTTGAAGGTGCATGGAATGAAGACGGAAAAGGAATGTCAGTTGCCGATGTAATGACTGTAGGATCCGCAACTAAACCACGTGAAATCACAAATGGCGTCATCCCTGGTAAGAACTACCCTAACCATGATGCTATTGATTTTTACCACCATTACAAGGGCGATATCAAATTAATGGCTGAAATGGGGTTTAAAGCTTTTCGTACTTCAATTGCTTGGACTAGAATTTTTCCTAAGGGCGACGAAAAAGAACCTAATGAAGCAGGTCTTAAGTTCTATGATGACTTATTTGACGAATGTCACAAATATGGAATTGAACCAGTAATTACTCTTTCTCACTTTGAAATTCCTTATCACTTAGTTAAAGAATATGGCGGCTTCACTAACCGTAAATTAATTGACTACTTTGTTCGCTTTGCTCGCGTATGCTTCAAGCGTTACAAGAACAAGGTTAAGTACTGGATGACCTTTAACGAAATTGATAACCAATCTAGTTTTAACAATGACTTCTTGATGGCTACTAACTCCGGAATTTTATTCAAGAATGGCATGGGCGATAAAGAAAAAGAAGCAGCAATGTATCAAGCAGCTCACTATGAATTAGTTGCTTCTGCTTTAGCAGTTAAAGAAGGACACAAGATTAATCCAGACTTCCAAATTGGCTGTATGATTAATTACTCACCTGTTCGGCCTTTAACTCCATCTTCAGACGATGTCTTACTTGCTGATAAGTTTGAACAAAGACGTGACTTCTTCTCTGACGTTCACGTTAATGGTGAATATCCAAACGCAGTTGAAGACTACATTGAAAGAAATGGCTACCGTCCAGATATTACTGAAGAAGATAAGATTGCCTTAAAGGAAGGTACTGTTGATTACGTTGGCTTTTCATACTACCAATCAACTACTGTCTCAAGTAAGAAAGTTAAACCTGATGAGTTAACTGACTTACAAGAAGCAATTGTTGAAAATCCTACATTGCAACGTAGTGACTGGGGTTGGGAAATCGATCCAGAAGGTTTAAGAATTTCTCTTAACCACTTAACTGACCGCTACCACAAGCCACTCTTTATTGTTGAAAATGGTCTTGGTGCTTACGACAAACGCGAAGCTGATGGCTCAGTTCATGACCCATATAGAATCGATTACTTAAGAAAGCACATTGAACAAATGGAAAAGGCTGTCGTTTTAGATGGTGTTGACTTGATGGGTTATCTTCCTTGGGGATGCATTGACTTAGTATCAGCTGGAACTGGTCAAATGGACAAGCGTTATGGCTTTATTTACGTTGATAAAAATGACAAGGGTGAAGGAACACTTGAGCGTTCAAAGAAAGATTCCTTTGACTGGTACAAGAAAGTTATTGAATCTAACGGCAAAGACTTAGACTAATCATGAAAAATAGGATCTAGAATTACTCTAAATCCTATTTTTTTGTGCTAAAATTAGCACTTTGTCAATTAGAGTGCTAAATATTTTACATTCTATTCTGACCTACTACAATAGAAAGTGTAGAGAGCGTAATGGAAGGAAGTTTTATTATGGCAAACGAAATGATGAAGAATCGTAACAATGATAATATGATGGATCAATTAAGCGATTGGTTTAGTTTTCCAAAAGACTTTTTTGACGATAGTTCAATTAAGAACATTATGCAATCTGATGTAGCTGAAACAGACAAGGACTATATCGTTAAAGTCGACATGCCAGGAATGGATAAGAAAGACATTAAAGTTTCTTATAAAGATGGCATCTTGAATGTTTCAGGTAGCCGTGACTCATTTGACAACTTAGATGACAAGAATGGCAACCTTATTCACCGTGAAAGAAGCGTTGGTCACATTCAAAGAAGCTATCGTATTCCTGATGTTGATTCTAAAGAAATTTCTGCTAAGGACATCGACGGCGTTTTAACCATTACCTTGCCAAAATTAACTGAAGAAGACAAAGAAAACACAATCACAATTGAATAAATTTGATTGCTTACAAAAAAGGCATCCCGCAAAGCGAGGTGCTTTTTAATTTACTGCAATAATTTTTACATCATAACTTCCAGCTGGTGCTTCAACAGTTACTGTTGCACCAGCTTTTTTGCTTCATTAAGGCCTGTCCTAAAGGAGAATCAAAAGATATTTTTCCTTTAGTCAGGTCTGCTTCCATTCTACCAACAATCCGGTATTCTTCCGCATCATCATCACCTTCAAAAAAGCAGTTTTACATTTGAACCTAAATCAATTGTGCCACTTTTTTATCTTTTTGAATAATTTCTGAATATCTTAATTGTTTATCTAGATAACGCAGTCGACTCTGCAAATGCCCTAATTCCATCTTAGCAGTCGTATATTCTGAATTTTCTGACAAGTCTCCCATACTACGAGCTTCTTGCAAAATTTTAATTCTACGTGGTCGATCTTTTTTTTAAACGGGCTATCTCGTCTTTAATTTCTTGATAGCCTTCTGGCGTCATTTTTTGATAGTAAACCATTATTTAACCTTAACATCGTTTCCAGTAAGAATGTCTTGCTTGTAAAGTTCACCATTCTTGACTGAATAATGACCAACAATTGTTCCAGTTGACTTTTCAGCTAAAGAGTATTGACCATTGCCACCATCAATTAAGGTAAAGTTGTCTGGACCATAATTACTTGAATAACCATGCTCTTTAATTGTGTCAGAAACCATCTTGTTAAACATAGCATCTGAAGCATTATGAGATGATGATGCATTTTGACTATTACCATTAGTTTGGGTGTTAGATGCAGCTGAATTTGATGCATTGTTCGAATTAGTTGATCCAGTTGAATCAGAAGAATTGTTAGAGTCAGTTGATTTGTTCTTATTAGTCTTTTTGCTGGTAGTATTACTTGAACTTTCACTACTCTTATCGCTCTTCTTATCAGAGTTAGTAGTTTCTGAATCATCAGTATCTACATCAGTCTTATCTTTCTTAGTAGTGTGTTTCTTAGCCTTATGACTCTTCTTGTGACTTGTCTTACTGCTTTTTGCTTCGTTATTAGTACTAGATTGATTGGCACTATTGCTGCAACCTACAGCAAGAAGCATTGTCATTAAAGTTATTCCTGATACAAAAATGTTCTTTTTTCATATTCATTTCCTCCGATATTGTTATAAACATTATACTTCATAACGTCTATTGAAATACTTATGAAAGTTACTTTCATTCATAAAATTAGTGTATTAAATCATTATTTGCTGTATAGTAAATATAATGAAAAATATTATAAAAAAATTAAAGGAGTGTAATTTATGTCTCACGAATTAACCCTACAAGAAATTGATCAATTCCGTAATGACTTTGATAATTCACGCAATGAAGTTGTTTCTCGCGCAGCAATGCGTTCCGGTGTTCTAGAAGCCTCATTTAACCCAACAGTTACTAACCGCTTAAATGATGTTTTCTCTGTTGAAGTGGAAACTGATAATGTTACTAACCAAATGCAATCAGGACGTTGCTGGTTATTTGCTACTTTAAACACCTTACGTCATGACTTTGGTAAAAAGTATAAGGCTAAGAACTTCACTTTATCTCAAGCATATAACTTCTTCTGGGATAAAATTGAACGTGCAAATATCTTCTACGACGCAATCATTGATTCTGCTGATAAGCCATTAGATGATCGTACTGTTAAAGCATATATGAATTTTGCCGGTTCAGATGGTGGTCAATGGGCAATGGCTGCTTCACTAGTTAAGAAATACGGCGTTGTACCAACTAATGCAATGCCTGAAAGTTTTAATACCAATCACACTGCTGGCTTAGCTGATGCTTTAGCTCGTAAGGAAAGAAAAGATGCCTTAGTTTTACGTAAATTAGTTCAAGCAGGCAAAACTGAAGAAGTTGAAAAGAAGCGCAAAGAATTCTTAAGTGAAATCTACCGTATGACTGCGATTGCTGTTGGCGAGCCTCCTAAGACCTTTGACTTAGAGTATCGCGACGACGATAAAAAATTGCACTTAGATAAGAACTTAACTCCAGTTGAATTCTTCAACAAGTATTGGGATGTTAACTTCGATGACTACGTTTGTTTGACTAATGCACCTGACCACGAATATGGCAAGCTTTACTCACTTCCATTCGAAGATAACGTTAATGGCGGACTTCCAATTACTTTCTTGAATGTACCAATCGAATACTTAAAAGAAGCTGCAATCAAGCAACTTAAGGATGGCGAAAGCGTTTGGTTTGGTAATGATGTCTTAAAAGAAATGGACCGCAAGACTGGTTACTTAGATACTGAGTTATACAAGACCGACGAATTATTTGACGTTGATACTTACATGACTAAGGCTGAAAGATTAGCTACTGGCGAAGGTGAAGTTAGTCACGCAATGACCTTAGTTGGTGTCGACTTAGACAAAGGCGAAATCCGTAAGTGGAAAGTTGAAAACTCATGGAGTGAAAAGTCAGGCCGTAAGGGTTACTTCACAATGAGTGATAAATGGTTTGATGAGTTTGTTTATGAAGTAGTTGTTAGAAAAGAATTCTTAACTGACGATCAAAAGAAACTTGCAGAAAGCAAGCCTACTCCACTTCCAGCTTGGGATTCACTTGCTTAGTGAAAATAAAATATATTGATAAAAGGGATTTGCGTCGCTATAGACACAGATCCCTTTTATAATTCTTCTTTTTTCACTATCTTCAATAAACTTTTCCATAAGTTTGGGATTTTTAATTAAAATCTTTAGTAAACGATTATCACTAATCGATGGCACAGCTCCGGCTTCATAAAGAGCTATTGTTGCCACATTCCATCCCAAAACTTCAGCAAATTTTTCTTTACTAAAATTCCAATGATGTCGTAAATTTTTTAAGATCAGTTGGTGAAATAATACCAAACTTTCTCCGATACTTTTCCAAAGCTAATTTTGCTGCATGATCATCAAGTTCTAAGTCAGCAATTACCTTACCAGTATTCTTGTCAAAACGAGCAGACGCAGTAATTGTAATTTGTTGTCCACGAATGTCATAACTATTAGTATAATCTGCAATATAAGACATGACTTCATCCCCTTAATTAAGTGAATAATAAAGCTAGCCAAAAGATTAGCTAGTTTTTATTATCTTACATTCCATTCATCCATAAATTCTTGAACGAATTCACGCATATATTCAGTTCTTCGATGTGCTTCTTTCTTAGCAGCAGGAGTATTCATCAATCCCTCTAAATCAAATAATTTTTCATAGAAGTGATTAATCGTTGTCTCAACATGGTTACGATATTGGTCATGACTTACTAACTTTTCAGGCTTAATCTCTGGATCATAGATCTTATTTCCATGCTTTCCGCCATAAGTAAATGCTCGTGCGATTCCGATTGCACCTAAGCTTTCGATTCGATCTGCATCTTGCACATATTGTCCACTCAAGGGCAACTTGTAGTGATGTTCAATATTGGCGGAAAAAGACATGTGCTGAATCGTAAATAAAATATCCTGTGCTTCTAACTCAGTAAATCCAACTTTAGGTAGTAACTCTTTAATTTCTGCAATTACCTTACTTGGGTCATCGCAAATTTTCTCATCAATTGTATCGTGCAAGTAACTACCAGTCTGAATAATAGCAACAACTCGGCTATCTGCATGCGCATCGGGATAATCACTTAAATACATTTTTGTAGCTAAGTTTGCTACTCGTTGTCCATGATAGTAGTCATGTCCTGTTTTTTCACCTTTAAATGATCTTGGGTAAACTGCTTAACTAATTCAATATCCATCTGTTTATCACCAAAATTAAGCCATTGAATCCCAGCAAGGAACTGGAGTAGCTTCTCCTTCAGCAATCTTTACTAATTTTTCAGGTAAGTATTGCTTCTTCACTACAACCTAAAAGAGGTATTCGTCAAACCACTTATCGTCCATTACAAAGTAGCCTTTTTCACCAACTTTGGTTCCCCAAGAATTTTCAACCTTCCACTGACGAGGCTTACCATCAACTACATCTACACCAACCAAGGTCATTGCATGAGTAGAGCCACTAGCACCAGTTTCAAGACGCTCTTTCTTACTTAATTTAGTTTCAATATTAAAAACAGTATCTGTTTCATATAAATCAGCAGCTAAAATTCCCTTTTGACGGTCGCTTTGTTTGCCTACATCACAACCAAACCAGATCGTTTCACCATCTTTTAATTGCTTAATAGCAGCTTCCTTAAGATTTTCGATATTTGTATTCAAAAATCTAATTGGACTACCGCCTTCAACATTATCTTCAAATGGAAAAGCATAAAGCTTGTCATATTCATGATCTGGCGCATTAAAGAGAACAACATAGTCATCCAAATCATCTTCAAAATAATTGTGGAAAAAGTCTAGTGGGGTAAGATTTTGATCTAACTTGTAATTACCATCATCATCTTTAAATTCTAAATCAAACTTATGCACAGGTTGTCCAAAAGCGATCACAGCCATACGGTAAACTTCACTTAAAAAATTCTTGGCGTTTTTGCTCAATTTCAGCTTCTTTTCCTTCTTGAGCAAGTTTACGTAAAACTAGTCCATCTTCACGTAACTTCATGTTCAAGGCTTGATTAAACGCTGCTGTATTGTTAGCAGTAAAACTTTCATCTTGTGCATAAGTTGGCACTAAGCCATATTTTCTAATCAAGGAGATAGCCATATGCCATTGTCCACCATCAGTATCTGGAGCTTGCAAATAAAAATGCACAGTTCGATCATCCACAGGTTTATCCGCAGTTTCTAAGATATGATTGAAGAAAATATTTGCTCTTTCGATTCGATCCCAGAAAAAGAGATAGCTTTGTGAAAAAGTAAAGTTCTTTGCATGATATTGCTTAGCGAACTTGTGACGTAAAACGTTCAATGCCGCAAACAACCAGCAACGACCTGATTGTTTTGATCAGTCACATTATCAGTTGGAATTTCAATTGAGAAGGTGCGATTTAAATCACGAATTCCTTCACTGTTGAAGCTGGCTTTTTGCACGCCGTTATTCACAACAGCTAATTCAGCGATCTTATTTTGTTTGTTTTGTTGATAATCTTGTTGAAATTTTTCAATTTCTTCTAGTGTAAGTTCATGTGCCATGTCTATTCCTCTTTCATAAATTACAATATTTTATCTCCATTATAAAAGGGACAGTCGTTTTGACCATCCCTTAATGCATCATCCATCAAAAAAGCTTCTGCTAGCCTAAAGCTTATTTAATAACTAAGCCGTTTCCCAGATTTGAACTGGGGACCTCCTCCTTACCACGGCGGTGCTCTACCTCCTGAGCTAAAACGGCATATACAGTTTAATTATAACAAAAAAGACGAGGAACGCTTATTGCATCCCTCGTCTTCCCTTTTTGATTACTATTTAATTTTAACTAGAGTGTACTTTCTCTTACCCTTACGGATAATTACGTACTTACCATCAAAATCACTATCTGGTTCAACAATAAAGTCAACATCATTTTGACGTTCGCCATTTACATAAATAGCACCGTTCTTAACATCTTCACGTGCTTGACGCTTAGATGGTTCAATCTTAGTTTCAACTAAGAATTCAACGATATTCTTAGCTTCATGAGTTGCTTCTGCACTTGGTGCGTTCTTCAAAGCTTGTTCAATTTGAGGAACAGACAAGCTCTTAACGTTACCTGAGAATAGTGCTTCAGTAATCATTTGAGCTTCTTTTAAGCCTTCTTCACCATGAACAAACTTAGTTACTTCTTCTGCTAATCTCTTTTGAGCTGCACGCTTCCAAGGTTCTTTTTCAGTCTTTTTCGGCTAAGTCTTCAATTTCTTCACGACTCAAGAAAGTAAAGTACTTAAGGTACTTCACAACATCACGGTCATCTTGGATAATCCAGAATTGGTAGAATTCATAAGGACTAGTTTTTTCTGGATCGAGCCATACAGCACCACCAGCAGATTTACCAAACTTAGTACCATCAGCCTTAAGCATCAATGGAATAGTTAAACCAAAGGCAGGACGATCTGCACCTTCAAGCTTGTGGATTAAGTCAATTCCAGCTGTAATGTTGCCCCATTGATCAGAACCACCAATTTGAAGTTGAACGCCATTATCTTTGTTCAAGTGGTAAAAGTCAATTGCTTGCAAGATTTGGTAACTAAATTCAGTAAATGAAATACCATTCTCTAAGCGGCTAGCAACAACATCTTTGTTAATCATATTATTAACTTGAAAAATTTACCATAGTCACGCAGGAAATCAATCAAATTAAGCTTTCCAAGCCAATCAGCATTGTTTTTAATTTCAAAGTTTTCCGTACCGAATAACTTTTTCATTTGAGCAGTCAACTTTTCCTCATTATGCTTAACTTGTTCAGCAGTTTGAAGAACACGTTCGGTCTTTCTACCTGATGGATCACCAATTGAACCAGTTCCTCCACCAATCAAAATTACTGGATGGTAGCCAGCCATTTGGAATCTTTTCAAAATCATAAATGGAATCAAGTGACCAATGTGAAGTGAATCTCAGTCGGATCAGTTCCGCAGTAAAGAGCTAAATCATCATGCTCTGCTAAGTACTTTGCGTAAACCTTCCTCATCGGTTTCTTGGTTAATAGCACCGCGCCATTTTAAATCTTCTAAAATGTCAAATTTTGCCATAATAATTTCTCTAACAAAAAACGTCCCTAGACTTCTCTCGAAATCTAGGGACGACTAAATTACTTCATTAGCCGTGGTACCACCCACGTTTGCGCTCAATGCGCCTTAAGTCAGTTGATAAGGAAACTACCCCATTACGTACTTCGCTTGCTTAACCTGCCTAGCTCACACTAACCGCTAGTTCTCTGAACACTGAATTAAGTAGCTACTTTTTATTTACCTATGATAATAAGGAGAATAGCCTTTTAGTCAACCGCTTATTTATAAAAGCCCTTGACGTCAATGTGTATCCCTTCCCTGCTGACATATCATATTGAATCAATTGATAGTCTTTAAGTAGTTCTTTTGTTTCTTAGTTAATTTCTTTTCAGAAACTTTCTTACCATTTTGATCAACTAGTTCAAAACCATCACTGCTACTATAGTTAATTGTCATTGCAGGAAGATCCTTGTAGATCCGAGTAAGTAATGCTTGGTAGCTGTAACTTTAGAATTCGTTTGCTCTAAAGCCATCGAAATAAAGGAACTCGTTGCAACATACTTATCTGGAACAATTTTATTCTTAGCACCATGCTCACGAGCGTACTTATTTGAATAAATAAAGTAAGTAGTAGAATGCATTTTAATTGGATACTTAGATAATAACGATTGATCAATAATTGATGGATAATGATCGCCATAAAAGACAAGCGTGATTGGCTTATTAATTTCATCGATTTCTTTAATAAACTTCTTCACTGCCTTATCAGTATATTCAACACCCTTTGTATATGCCGCAAAGCTAGTCTTAACATTATCATCTGCAAGAGAAGAGCCACTGACATTATCCTTATATTCATTTGGTGAATAATAATCACCATATGGCATATGGTTTTGCATTGAGATCAAGTTAATAAATTGACCATTTTTCTACTCTTAATTTGTCTCAAGCCATTCTGGTAAGCCGTCTCATCAGAAAGATATGGACTCGTTCAAGCGACTTTTTATCATAGATCTTATATTTAGAGCCTAAATAAGCAAACTTATTAAATTTAAACCGGCGATAATTATCAATTCGGCCATAATAAGTACCATTAAACGGATGAATTGCGCTACTATAAGGGAAATTCATCCCAATTGTTGGGTAAAAATTATAACGTGAAGTTACCTGAGTATATGGAGTAAGAGCACTCGAGAAGTTTCCCATATTAAATCCAGTCAAGGACTCACATTCCATATTTCCAGTTCCACCACCATATCCAGCACTAAGCATCTTGCCAGAAGTCGTTTGCGACATTAAGCTACGGATATACTTCATCGGATCTCTAACATTATCAGAAATTTTGACTCCTGGGAATTCTTCTGGATCTACAAAGCTTTCACTAAGATTAAAGACAATTGTTTGATCGGATAACTTGTTCTTTCTAGTCTTATTAATAGCAATAGCTTCTTTTTCATACTTTTTAGTAATTTGCTTGATGGCATGTTCAGAATAACCATCAACTTTTTCCATAATTGGCACTTTGATGAAATCTAAGAAAGTTAAGACAGCACCATTATTAGCTGTACTATCCGGTGGATTTCTAAAGTCAGGATTATTATCAAAACCCTTTGAAATATAGTAAATCGCTGAATTTTCATCATTAAACCACACCGGTGTAATCAAAATTAAAAGACTTCCAATTAAAACAACCCAGCTCTTTTTCTTTCTTCTTAAGTTATGTGGGTGCTTTAGCTCTAGATAAACAATAATTGCAATTAAAAAAGTGCAATACCAACAAGAATGTAAATTAGAGTCTGCACACCAATCATTGGAATCAGCGTCTTCCAATTAACGATCTCACTAATTTCATTTGGATAAACTGGCTCTTCTCTTAAATCCATCTTAATTCCATCTGCAATTGCAATTCCTAAAGCCAAAACAGTTGGAATACTTGCGGATACCCAGAACCTAGTAGTGATTACATAGAAGATCTCATAAATTGTAAATAAGAAAATCGACGATAAAACTAAGGTGCCAAATTTGCTAGTAAAAATAAAGACTAGAGCAGCCCAAAAGTCACTTGCAGATTGAATGTCTCGAACAGTATAAAAAGCCAATGACACTTAAGAACATCAGGAATGCAAATAAGATAATTGATTTAGAGTGTCGCTTTAAAAAGTCTACTCCCGCTTCTAAAAGTTTAATAAGACCATCCAGATTATTTTCATCAAACTTATTCAAAAATCTCTGAACATGCTTATTTGAAAGTAGAAACTTAACAAAAACAAAATTAATAATGAAACTTGCAACTAATAAAGAAAGAATCAATAAAACAGTAACTTTCTTACTTACAGGTGCAAGCAAAAGTTGCAATTTTTCCTTCCACAAACTCATCCCATAAGAAGTAGTGCCAAAGATAATTGCTGGAATTAGAATTGAAAATAATCTGTGAGATACTCCAAGCATTGAACTTCTAAATAATAATGCTCCAGCAATGACAAATAAAATCATCAATGGTGATGATGGCGCCATTAAAAGACTAGTATTCCAAGACATATTCATCTGAGAAAAGATGAATCCTTGCGGCGTCTGAATCGGCATTAATTTAATCGTAAGATAATAAACTGCTGGTAGCAAAATAATCGTTGCTACTACTAAGCCAAGAACTACTTTCTTAGATGCCTTAATCTTTGAAATAAGCATTCCCCAGGCAAAAGGTACAGCTAAGTAAAGGCCAAAAATACTATAACTAGTTAAAAGCGAATTTCCTGCACTTAAGGCAAAAATCAAAACTGTAATGGCTGTCAGCAGCAACACATTTTGCTTAGTATTTAATTTCTCTTGTAATCTAAAAAATAAATGGTTGAAAGAATAAAGAAATTATAATTCCGCTAAATAAAGCTGATGTACTAGTTAAAACTGGGAAAAAAGATTCCCCATAAATTCCAAGCTGAGAAAAACTGTGGCAACGAAATGACAAATACTAAATAGAAAATAATAAGAGTAACGACGCCTTCAAGCCAGTTCTTAACTGCCTCTTTAAAGCTATACTCCTTATTGCCGTAACTCATCCCATACCAGACAACCACTATCAATTGAATTAAGCTAATTACCATGCCAATTCGCGTTTTAGTAGAAACTGACGTTGGATTATAATTCCAAAAAGCCTAAGGTTTGAATTAATATTCCCAGCAACAAACACAAAAGTAAGATCCACTGGATTGTTTTTCTTAAAGCTGATTTCATTTGTATATCCCTAACTTTTTCTTAATTGTTACCAAAACATCTACTCGCTTACCGTGTCCAGTAAAGAAGTCGACAATATCTTTTCTAAATTGAAAAATCATGATTAAAGTAGCAATTAAAAAGATTAATCCTTGTTCCCAGCCAAAGTTAAGCCAAGTAAAAATACTGAACCCCAACATATATACAAGTGGCGGAATAGTAAGATTTTTCATAATAATCACTAAAAAACAAGCCAATTAATAAAGCAATCAAACCAGCTCGCCAGTCAAAAAGACAATCCACAATGCAGTAACTGCCACTCCTTTACCACCCTTTGAAGTGATTCCAGAACGGAAATGAATGCCCTAAGACGACTCCAATACCAGCAAAAGATAAATCTAGCGATTACCATGATAAAGAAAGTAGACAATTAATAATGCTGCCAAAGTTTTAGCTAAGTCTCCAATACAAGTGAGAATACCCCATTTTTACCAAAAACTGCACCAATATTAGCTATACCAGGATTACCTGAACCATACTTAGTTGGATCTTTATGTAAAAATATTTTTTGCGACAATCATATAAAAAGGATATTTCCGAGGAAATATCCTATTACTAGTGAAATTAATTCATTCATTAATAAGCACGATCTCCGTTCCATAATTCATCCGTATAAGGATCATATATGTAGTATACCTGATTAGAATCACCACTGGTCCAATCAAATTGAGAATTCATTGAATTTTGATAAGTTTCATTATTATCAATATTCATTGAATCTAAACCAAGATCATTTCTCACAATATTAGATGTTCGTTGCAATTCTCTATCAGACATTACTTGATATGAAGCATCTCCAATCATTGCTCCTACTCCATGCAAATAGTCGCTGGACATGTTTTGAGTACATTTACGGTAGTTTTTACTAATTTTGACCATTGAATCAAAAGTTAAGTTAGTTCTCAAACTAGTTGAAACAGAGCCTAAGATTGAATCTAAATTCTTTAGCGTACTAAATGACATTGCATGTTCTAAAACGGACATAATTACTTCACGCTGCCGTAATTGTCTACCATAGTCTCCGCGAGGATCGTCATAGCGCATTCGAGAGTAAGCTAAGGCTTGACTACCATTTAAGTGTACCTTTTACCTTTGGTAAAGGTGTAGCCATCGTAAGTAAAGGTAAGAGGCGGCGTCACTGTAACGCCACCAACGCCGTCTACAATCTTTCTCATTCCGCCCATATTCATTGAAATATAGTATTTTATTGGCACATTAAGGACCTTACTTGTAGTCTTCATTGCCATTTTGGCACCGTCAATATTATAAGCGGCATTAATCTTATGAACGCTAAAGTTTTCGGTGCCAATCATTCTTGCCATGGTGTCACGCGGAATCGACATTAGAGAAAGTTTCTTTTTAGCCGGATTAACGGTTACCAAAATCATTGTATCTGAGTTCCCGCGAACTTCTTTTCTACCAAAAGCTCCCGTATCTGTACCTAACAAGAGAATATTGAATGGTTCTTTACCAGAAAAGCTATCTTGTTTTACAGCAGTCTTTGGGTCATATGTTTTATCAAAGGCATTTTTAGCTTTTAAATAAACAGATCCTGCATAGGCTCCAAGTCCAAAAACCAGCACTAAAATAACCGCAATAATAATACGGATTGGCTTTTTTTCTTACTATGTTTTTCTTTGTTCAGCTCAACTCTTTGAGAGAACAGGTTCTTTGGGCTTATTATCCATAATATTCTTTCTCAAACTTTCTTAAAACAAGGATATTATAGCAAAATTACACTCTGAAAACTTTATTATGCCAAATCTTAAACAATTAGTAAAAAAGAGGAAAACTTCACACAGCTTCCCTCTTTTCATATTTATTCTAAAGTAATTGTAGTTGAAAAATGTGAACTTTCATCTGGTGCTAGGAAGTTATTGCCTTCTTTTTCCATCCAGTCGGTCAATTCACTGCTCTTAATATCTGGCAAGCCAGCAAAAGGTTCCATACATAAAAAACTTAGCTTCTGGATCAGTCATGGTCCATAGCGCTACATATGGGAAATCTTCCAACGTTAAAGAAATTTTATGTTCTGATTTGGCACTACTTAACTCAATCCCGGTTAAACCTGGATTATTAATAATAATCAAACCATCATCAAATTCTGAATACGATAGCGGCAAAGTTTCCTTTTTGTGCATTAGGTACTGGAATGACCTTACCATTTCTAAATGGAATTGGATCAATTTGAAAGTGAGTTAATTCTGTCACTTCTGGGCTTAAAGTTAACTCATAATCTGAAAATTTCAATTCATCTCCAGCTATTGGCACATTAAAGCCTGGGTGAAAACCAAGTCCAAATGGCATCGTTTCTTCTGAATTATTTTAACCAAAAATTCTACCTTTAATTGATTAGCTTCTAGCGTATAGGTAACCATCAGACTAAAATGAAATGGATAAACAGCTAGAGTTTCTTCATTTTCAGTTAAAGTCAGACTTACTCGATCGTCTCCCTTATCAACAACTGTCCAAGGATAGTCACGAGCGAAGCCATGTTGCTTCATTTCATATGTTTTCCCATTTAAAATATATTTATTGTCATTTGATCTTCCGATTGCCGGAAAAAGAATTGGAGCATGTCTTTCCCACTCGCTCCCATTCCAAATGTAGTCGGCATTAGTAGTCTTATCGACTACGTGCGTAAGCTGAGCACCGACCTCATTAATTTCAACCTTTAACTGGTTGTTTTCAATTGTTAGCATCCATTGTCCTCCTAAACAATTTCGACCGATCCTATTCTGAAAATATCACGCCACACTCAATATGTCAACTGTAAGCGATAACATATAGTTTATTATTGATTCTTTATTTCTTAATTTGTTATTTAATTTTTACGTACAATATACCTTTTAAACCTCTATTGTATTTAACTTGACTTTTAATTTGGTTCTAATACAATTAAAAGTGTTCTAATACTAAAAATATTTAAGAATTAGGACAAGTTGATACAAAGAAGGCATCCCTCTGGGATGCCTTTTTTCATTTCTAGAATAATGTAGTTAACATTGCACCGCCAATAATTAAAACTAGGCCTGCAATGGTAAAAATCAAACCGTTGCGAGTTTTCTTTTCATGTAAGAAAATCAAGCCACCTAAAGTAGAAATAACTACGCAAAGTTGTGAAATAACAAAAGCCATGTTAACTCCGTTATCTTGAACGGAAAGAATGTAAGCTAAAGCAGCAATTGCATATAGAATACCTGCTCCACCACTTTGAACAGTAGATTTTTCTTTCCAAACATGTAAATTTTTAGTAACAAGCGTATAGATAAACACAGCTACAAGCATACCAAAGGTTTGACCAAAGAAGATTGAAATACTGCTTCCATGTAAAGCCTTTGGAATTGAGCTTGAAGTAATGTAGCCAAGTGAAGTTAAAACAAGCAAAATAATTGTACTTATCTGATTAGACTTATTACCTTCGCTTGTTCCATGATCAGTTAATGAAGTTAAAACAACTCCAATAATTAATACTAGAATACCAATAAAGCCATAAAGCTTAGCTTGCGGACTAGCCCATTCACCAAAAGCAAGCACACCTACAAGAGGTACACCAATCAACTGCAAACCAGTTGAAATCGGCATTGTTTCAGAAACACCAATTTTTTCATAAGAAATGTATTGACCAACTTGACCAATTACCCAGCAAGCACCACCTAATGCAGAAAGCAAAAATAGTGACCAGCTCATTGCTGGATGCATAATTGCCATTACAATTGCACCAAAAATAAATGAAGCTGCAACTGTACCAACGATTTGATTATAAACTGTACTATTCTTTACACTAGCAATAACAAGGGCATCAGTCCCCAGCCAATTGCTGGTAAAAAACAAATAAACATATTTCATAATTTTGTATCTCTCCCTAAACTTTTAAACAATTTATTCTATCAGGGATTAATACTGTCTGGCAAGAGTCAATTATGAAATCCTTTTCTTTTTCATTAAGATCCGATTGCTACGCCAGACTGAAATTAGCATAATTATTTCACCGATTATTGGCAAAAGATAATATTTAACGAGGTTGCACTTGCAAAGATCATGTGCAGGACAACTGCCGCTAAAATCATGATCCAAGAAGTCCATCTTCTAAACCAAGGCTGCCAAATACTTCCTGCTAAAACTAGATAGTATACACAAAGTAGAAATCCTAAAATAAGTAGCCAAGTTTGTCCTTGTACAGTAAAAATTTCAGCACCCATTAGTGCCGCAAAACCGCTGATATAGGGCCAAATAGGCTAAAGCCAGCATCATCACTAACCTAATAATTAACAATTCACTATTCTTTTGTTTCATTACAAGATTATTTTTAAAAATTACCATCCCAATCCAGGTTAATAAAAGGAAAGCAATAACTAGACCAATAACGAAATTCATTGCCATTTGATTAGTCATTAAAAAGACAATAATTAAAATCAATCCTAATTCATAATAGAAATTCAAAGCAAAAATACTGCTTTTTAATTCCATTGGTAGCCAGAGTAAGACCACTGCAATAATAAAGAAAATTGCACATCTACCCTTAAGTCCCTGATCAACTGCTGCGTAGTTAGGCACATAAACCAAAAAATTGCAGCCAAAACTCCAAGAATAGATAAAGCAATTTTTATCCACGTATTTTGACTAAAGTTTTTCATTCTAAAATTCTCCCTCGTTAAGATTATCTCACTTTTCAAATTTATAATCTCACAAAAAAAGTTTCGGAATTTAGGTGATAATTCCGAAACTTTTTGCCATGTTTATTTTTTTCTCTTTAATAATATAAATTGGTCGATTCTTAACTTGGATATATACCCTGCCGATATATTTACCTAAAATACCAATGCAGAGTAGTTGCAAACCACCCAGCAGCAAAATAATGCATACCATCGAAGCCCAACCAAAGATGCTTGAACCAGGGTAGAGTGCTCTGCGAATAATCACAATGATCAAGCCAATAATTGATAAAACAAATGATCCAGTACCAATCCAAACAGCTAAGTTAAGTGGTGCTTGTGAAAAGTCCGCAATTCCGTCCATTGCATATTTGAACAATTTCCAAGTGTTCCAATCACTTTCGCCAGCTACACGTTCAACATTGTGATAGTCCAAATACTTAGTCTTAAATCCAACCCAAGAGAAGATTCCCTTTGAAAAACGATTGTATTCAGGCATATCTAAAACCGCATTTACCATTTGACGAGTCATCATTCGGTAGTCACGAGCACCTGGTACAATTTCAGTATCAGAAATCTTATTAACAACCTTATAGAACATATCGCTTAAGAAAGACTTAAACTTAGCTTCCCTGTACGGTCAACACGACGAGTTCCAATACAGTCATATTCTCCAGTCTTAATCAAATCATACATTTGTGGTAAAAACTTAGGTGGATCTTGTAAGTCAACGTCCATTACGACTACATAATCTCCAGTTGCAGCTTGAAGTCCAGCATAAAGCGCAGACTCCTTACCAAAGTTTCTTGAAAATGAGATAAAGTGAACATGTTCTGGATCTTTTTTACGTAATTCTTTACTTTCCTTAAGAGTATTATCTTTTGAACCATCATTAATGAACCAATATTCTGGCTCTAAATCTGGAATTGTATCCATTACTTTATTCACAGCTGGATAAAAAAGTGGTACAGATTCCTCTTCGTTATAACACGGAACAATAATTGACAATTTTTTCATACTTTAACAGGCTTTCTGATTACTTTCTAACGTCTACTTTTGACTTAGTAGTTTTAATTTTTCTAAATGTAAGTAACTTATTAATTACGAATTGAATTAAGGTAGCGATAAATGTAGAAACGGCCTTAACAATTAGTTGATTATAACCTAACTGAGTTACGAAGATAAATAAACATAATGTAGTAAATAAAGTCGTAATTTGTCCAACTAAATAGTAAGAAACGAATCTTATTAACAACTTATCGTGAACCTTAAAGTTAAGAAAACTATTCCAGAAAAAGTTATTGATTAACCCACAAGATGATGAAATAAAATTAGCTACTTCGACTTGCATCTTAAAATGGGTAAGGAGTGCGAAAATTCCAAAATCAACACCTAATCCTAACACACCAATTAATACATAAATAATCAGCTGTCGCAAGTCTTCATTATGAAGTATTCTTTTAAAAATACCCACGGCTTCTTTTCCCTTCTTTAATCAATCATTACTTATTTTAAACTAATTCTTTTTTAAAATACTTTCTTTTTGACAAATTATTAATAATTTAATACAATATGCTTACTTTAAGTTAGCTCAAATTATTATAGTTAATCTTTATCACATTCAAATTCTATATTCGAAAGGAAAGATATATGGCAAAAAAATCAAAAATTGTTAAAGCTGCTAAGCAGCGCGAATTAATTAAAAAATACTACGAATTAAAAGAAGCTGGTGACGTAGAAGCATTAGCAAAACTGCCACTTGATGCTCACCCAACTCATTATCATAATCGAGATCTACACGATGGTAGACCACATGGTTATATGCGTAAGTTTGGTATGTCACGTTTACGCTTCAAAGAAACAGCACATAAAGGACAACTTCCTGGTGTACGTAAGGCTAGTTGGTAAAAATTATAAGACTAGCTCTTAGTTAAAGCAAAACTTAAATACAAAATATAATAGTCATACTTAAATAGCCTCCCAAATGGGAGGCTTTTTTCTTATTTTTTTGTTTAGCCTTAAGAAATTAATCTTTTGTTAGTAAATCAAAGATTATATTTAATTACGCTTATTTTTTTGTTTTTGTTAAGAAAAAGAGTAAAAAAAATATTTTTATAACAAAAAACTCCGACTTTCGTCGGAGTTCTTTAATACTCAATAACTAAAAATTAGTCGTCAAGCTTTTCCTTGTTAACAACATCTAACTTATCGTCAAATGTGTAAACAACTGGTTCACCAGTCTTCATTTCTAAGTTCATGATGTCATCATCTGAGATGTTTTCAATGTACTTAGTTAAAGCACGAAGTGAGTTACCATGTGCAGCAATAATAACGTTCTTGCCGTCAAGTAAATCTGGAGCAATGTGATCTTCCCAGAATGGCATTACACGGTCAAGACATACGTGTAAGTTTTCTGCCTTAGGAACGATGTGTGGATCCAAGTTTGCGTAACGGCGGTCATGTGCTTGACTAAATTCGTTGTCATCATCAATAGCTGGTGGCAAAACATCGTATGAACGACGCCAAATGTGAACTTGTTCGTCACCATATTTTTCAGCAGTAGCTTTCTTGTTTAAACCTTGAAGAGCACCGTAATGACGTTCATTTAATCTCAAGTCTTAGTTTCTGGAATCCAAAGTTGGTCACTTTCTTCAAGTGCGTAGTGCAAAGTCTTGATAGCACGAGTTAATAATGAAGTGTAAGTTTGATCAAATTCAAGACCGTGTTCCTTAATTAAACGACCAGCCTTCTTAGCTTCTTCAACACCTTTTTTCTGAAAGGTTTACATCAACCCAACCAGTAAATTGGTTAGAAAGGTTCCATTCACTTTGACCGTGACGAATTAAAACTAATTTCGACATGAACTGTATCTCCTTTAAAATTCAATGTTTCATTAACTATTTTACACGCTTACGAGAAATTTTCATAGGAATTACGAAAAAAGCTTTATTAATCCACAATTTTTTAATGTTAAAATAACAATAGATATATTAATTTGGATAGATTGGAAGAATTACCTATGGATAATATCAATTTAGACGGAGGTCATCTCTCACTTGAACAGCTAAATGCAATCTTTAGAACTATTCCACAAGAAATGGACGTTTTAGATGAAAATGACCGCATTGTCTGGTCATCAATGAATAAAAATCGCCTCTTCAAGCGAACAAAAAGATATTGGTAAAACTGTTTTTGAGGTGCATCCCGGCCATAGCCAAAGACACGTTAAAGAAGTTTTAAACCAAATGCACGCAGGTAATCGTAAAATATTTCAATTATGATCACTAAAGATGAACAGCCGATAAATATTTCTTTCTATAGTCTCCACAACGAAGATGGAAAATATATTGGTTGCATCGAAGTAACACAAGCAGTTAAAAAATTTGCAAGTCAAGGGTAGTAAGTTACGAAATATTTTAAATGTCCTTAAAAAGCACTAAAGTTAAGCTCTTATAATACTTTTTTCAACAGAAAATAGAGTAAAATAGTATACGATAGATACATTTATTGGGGGAATATTTTTATGAAGAAAAAATTCGGCTTGCTACTTTTATTGGGAGCAATTTTAGTTTCTATAACTACAGCTTGTTCAAAGAATACCAGTAAACCCAAAACTAATCCTGAGCCTTCTGCAAGTTCGCTAATTAATGCCAAATTTAATTCTAGCTTAGCCAGCGGTCATTTCACTCAAACAATTAATTCTGATGAAATGAGTCAAAAATCAAAATCGGAAGGTCTTTTTAAAGATAAAGGCGATGTAACGAATCTCACTTACACCTTGACTCAAAAGAAAAAATCACAAACGGAACAAATGTGGTTAACTAAAAAGACATGTACCTTCTTTTTAGAGCAAATAAAAGGGCACTGGATTAAAAATTCGGTTAATGCCGATACTTTTGATCCAGATCAAGTAAAAGAAAGATTTGATCCTGCAACTTTTAAGAAAATCAATAAAGCACTTGCTAAAAAGGCTACTGTTCAAAAGAAAACGGCAACTATGAAATCAGCTTTAACGGTACTGATTCTAACCTATGGAATGCAGTTAATCCACTTGTCATTGACGCTATGAACACTCCAGGTTCACAAAACATGCAAGTAGCTCGTCTAGTTAAATCAGCTCAAGTACAGAACTTAAAAGTTACTTATTTAGTTGATCCTGCAACAAAAAAGATTGAGTCGATGACTTTCAAGGCTCAATACACTGCTGGTGGAAAATATAACTTCACTTGGAACTTAACTTATGATCAACTTGGCCAACATGCCGACTTAGCAGTTCCTGATGATATTCAGAAGAATGCGATTGACGCTGAAGAGATCAAGAAAGCTCAAGCTGAGCAAAACAATCAATAATCATTCTAGAAAGAAAAACTAATGCAGAAAAATAAAGCAAAAAATAAAAGATTATTTTTCCTAACAATCAAGGCGGCAAAATTGCCGCTTTTTAATTTTAGCCATTATTATTTTAGTAGTAATTATTTGGGTGCCATCTTAGCCTTTGGCAAGCCTAGTCCTAAAGCTGCTTTTAACTAAAGCAGCAGATACTGCTATCAAAACAGCTCGTGTTGATGTTAAAACTACCAATTCAAAAGGCAAATGTACTCAAATTACGTCGTTGGTCCTAATAATACAATTCATATCACAATGAAAAGCATTCCAAAAATCAGATACAAATTCCGAGCTCTGGACTAACGATCACTATGTCTACCATCGTGATAATAATGAAGCGTGGAATTATATTAAGCAAAATGCAATCTTTAATGAAGTTTACTCTGGCTACAAAAAACTCTATACAGCTCATAACTTCAAGCAATTCTCTGATGATGCTTTTAAGCAGTTAAAACTCAAATCTAATGGCTTCAATGGCTATGTAATTGCTACCATGGCGATGATCAAGATGTCATTAAAAGCATGCAAAAAGCCACTTCAGTAGCTTCCACAAGTGACCCGCAGTCAAGTAATGTAAAAAGAATTGAACTTCGAGTTAAGGTTAACTGCCAAAAAAGAACTAACCGATCTATACTACAAAGTTACGTACTATAGTAAAAAAGAAGGCACCTTATCACTTCATTTATATGATGTTAACCAAGTTAAGAAACTAAAGATTCCAACCTCGGTTACTAAAAATGCAAAAAGCTAAATATTAAATCAAAATTAAAGGAGAAACTTATGAAATTAGGTATTATTGGTTCTGGAAAAATTGTCCATGATTTTCTAACAATTGCTGATCAAATTCCCTGATCTCGAACTTACAGCTCTTGCAACTACTAAGAGAAGTCATAAAATTGGCCTAGATTTACAAAAAGAGTATCAGATTAATAAATTGTACGATAATAATGCTGACTTATTTAATGATCCTGATGTTGATACTGTTTATGTAGCGGTACCAAACAGTTTGCACTTTTCTATTTCAAAAGAAGCCCTTGAAGCAGGTAAAAATGTTATTTGCGAAAAGCCTTTTGTTGCAACTGTTGATGAAGCAAGAAAATTAAAAGCAATCGCTGATCAAAAGAAGCTGATCATTATTGAAGCCATAACTAACATTTATTTAGAAAACTTTAAATTTATCGAAGAAAATCTAGATAAAATTGCTCCAATTCACGTAGTTAACCTTAATTACACTCAATATTCTAGCCGTTATGATGCCTTTCTAGCTGGAGATATTCAACCAGCCTTTGATCCTAAAAAAGACGGTGGCGCTTTGATGGATCTAGAATTTACAATTTGCATATTATTATCAAGTTATTTGGTAAGCCAGAATCTATCAATTATTTCCCTACAATGCAGAAAAATATCGACACCTCAGGCATCCTGCACCTCAGTTATTCTGACAAACAAGCTAGTTCAATCGCCGCTAAAGACAGTTTTTCACCTAATGTCAGCACTATTGAAGGTGAAAAAGGTGCACTTATTATTTATGGTCATCCTAATGAAATACCTAAAGTCGGAATGCAATTAAAAGGACAAGAAGTTAAAGTTATCAACAACAATAAGTATTCTCACCGAATGGTGGCTGAATTTATTGAATTTACTAAAATTATTGATCAGCATAAGTTCAAAGAAGCTGATCACGCCTTTGTCCATAGTTTAAATACCTTATCTGTTTTACAAGAAGCTAAAAGTCATCGTTAACCAAAAGGACAGGAATTAAAATCCTGCCCTTTTATTTTATTAATTTTTTCTTCCTAGTTCTTCTCGTACTCTTTCTGCATCTTCACCTTTAGCTGTAAAGATCAAATGATCACCAGTTTCAATAATCGTATTACCATGCGGTACTAACCAAGTACCATTTCTCCAAATTCGACTTACCGTCATTTGTTCAATAAAGTCAAGATTCATCAACTTTTGACCAGCATATTTATGATTTCTAACCGTAACTTCAAAAAAGACCATTCTTAGTATCAGTTAGAATTTTAGAATAGATGGCGATTCAATCAAAGCACGTAAAACTGAAGTTTGAACATTAAAGAGATTATAGATTTCAATCTTTTCATTGGTTAAGTTCTTAATTGTTTCTGGCTTTGGTCGCTCTTTTTGACTTGCAATTACTCTTTGAACGCCATGTTCTTTAGCCATTCGAGCAATTTTACGGTTTAATTCATCTTCAATAAATCCAGCTACCAAAATATCACAGTTAAAGACGCCGGCTTTTTCTAAACAAGTTTCTTCAAGACTTGAAATCAACTTTAAATTAGCGACCTTACTCTTATAAGTATCATAATTTTCTTGCTTATGAGTTACTAAAAGAACGTCGTACCAGTTATCATGTAATTCCTGCGCAACCGGTACAGTCATCACATTTGTCCCCATAATAACAACTCTTTGCTTAATCTTATCTTCTTTAGTCAGCTTAAAGATTGAGTTAAACAAAATTGGTCCTAAAATACATACCACAACGGCTGCTAAAATAAAGGCATCTGATTGAGTTTCTGTAATTGCATTTAACTTACGAGCAACTTCTAAAGTTGGAAGCACGATCGTAATCGTAGTCATAATTAAAAATGTTCCTGCAATACTATTACGCTTATTAAAGCTACGAACATAAACTAAAAGATTGGCAGCTTTGATAAAAGCAGGAATAAAACCAAAACTGGAATTAACATTAAGGCATTCGGATTAGTGATTAAAGTCTTAAGATCTAGCTTAACACCAGTTGTAATAAAGAAAATTGGAATAAAAAAAGCCATAACCAATAGAAGTTAATTTATCCATCGTTGCTTCGCTTGGTTCAAGTAATTTTCATAACCATTCCGGCTAAGAAGGCTCCAAGAATATTTTCAGCACCTACTCGTTCGGCAACTGTCACTAAAGTGAAAAATTAAGAAAAAGGCTAGTCTAATATCCAATTGCGTAGTAGATTTAGATATTCGGTTAAACCACTGATATGGCTGTTTAAATCTTTTTTAGTAGAACAATTGCCACTAGGAATAATAAAATGATTAACCATAATTTTCCTGCATTACCACCATTAATCGAAGCATAGATAGTTAAAAGCAGTAATGGTATTACTTCTCCCTAAAACTGCTGTTAGTAAAATTGTTTGTCCAATTGGACGAGATAAGATTTCTTTTTTCTTTTAAGGTTGCAATAACCACTCCCTAAAGCTACAGTCATAAAGATGATCATTGCTAGCATTACATCGCTAAAGAGTCCGATTAATTTTAATACCTCAGCTAAAATAAGTGCCATAGCTGTAATCATTGCGAAAGAAAAAACTGCTATCCGAGCTGGATTAATGCTACTTTGCTTAGTATCAGGTAAATCTTTTTTTTCTTGAATAAGTCAAAATTGATTTCCATTCCAGATAGAAACATCAGTAATATCACGCCTAAATTCGATAGAAGTGATACGCTACTGGTAATTTTAATTGTATTTAATAAGCTCTTACCTAAAATTATTCCAGTTACAATTTCAGCAACGGCAGTTGGAATAGCATTGATCTTGAACCGTGCCATAATAATTGGAATAACTAGAGCAGCTAGACTAACAATAAATAGAGATAAGTCCACTTTTCTTCTCCCTTATTATAAAATTACTGTCATTATACTAAAAAAAAGCATCAAAAAATAAGTCGGCCCTAAAAAGCCAACTTATTTTCTTTATTCTGCTTCTTCAAAGGTAATACGTCTTGCAATTACCTGCTTTTTGAAGTGCTGGTGTAGTTCTAAAATCAGTAAGCCAGTCGCTTCGAGCTGTATCGCTTCCTGCTGCGATTGCATCTGACAAATTTTTAACTGGCATATAGCCTTTTAGCATCCCAGCAAGAAAAGTACCAAGGAGCGCATCACCACTACCCGTACTATCAACTACTTCTTCAATTTCAGGTGCATGTGCCATCAGGGCATCCATCATATTAACAATTGCAGCGCCATTTGCACCTAAAGACAAAAGAACATGCTGTGCACCCTTAACTACTAAGTCATGCGCCATATTAATTAATTCTTTCGTAGTTACCTTTTTGATTATCTTTTTTCAAACCAATGCTTTAATTCCGTTTCATTTGGCTTAATCAATAAAGGATTCATTGGTAAGATATCAAGTACGTTTTCATAAGGAACATCCACTACTAAGCCTGCTGCCTTTTTATCAGCTACTTTAGCAAGATCGGTTAAGTAAACTGGATCAATTCCTTTGGCAAAACCACCGGCAATAACTAAAATGTCGCCGGCTTTTAAGACTTTCAAATAATCTAATAACTTTTGTTGATTTTTAGCGGTGATCTTAATTCCACGCTTTTGTTCAATAAATTGATTTTCAATCTCTGCTTTATCAAGTTCTTCTGCAACTTGTTCTACGTTTTTATGATTCACAATACCAGTTGCAATCGATTCAATACCTAATTTCTTTAAAACAAGTGAAATATTAATTCCCTTACCTACTACACTTTCGCTAGGATCTAAAGTTACTGTATAAATCAAAACTATGTCCTCCATACTTTTTCATAATTTATTATAAGACAAAAAGACATGATTCCTATTCGGATCATGTCTTTTCAAGTTATTCATTTATTTTTGAAAACTATCTGTAAGTTCCCCATGCTTGGTTGTTTAAACGACCTACTAAATAGCCGTATTGACCGTTGGCACGTGGTTGTCTTAAACATACATATTTACCAGCACGGTAGTAAGCATCATACTTAATTACAGTGTTGATTGGTAAAGTTTCAATAATTGGACTCTTGGTACTTGCACCTGTTCTCAAATTGATTGCGCCACCGGTAATGAAAGTACCGTTTTGCTTAGTCCAAGTAGCATTATTGTTAGTTGTAGCTACTACTTTTTTGAGTATTTTGGCGAACAACAGGAGTTGTAGCCTTAGCAGAACCTGCTTTGAAAGTGCCCCATGCATTGCCGTCGTTACGTCCTACTAAGTAACCGTATTGGCCATTTGCACGTGGTTGTCTTAACCATGTGTATTGACCAGTATTACGGTAAGCATCGTACTTAATTTCAGTATTTGTTGGCAATAATGCAATTACCTTACTGTTAGTGCTTGCACCTGTTCTTAAGTTGATTGCGCCGCCTGTGATAAATACGCCATTTTGCTTAGTCCAGTTACTATTTACATTATTACTTGTATTAGTGTGTACTGGTTGACTTGGCTTGTTAGTGTTTTGTGCAGGCTTATTATTTGTTGCTGGCTTACTTGCTGCAGCAGAACCTGCTTTGAAAGTACCCCCATGCATTGCCGTTGTTACGTCCTACTAAGTAACCGTATTGACCGTTAGCACGTGGTTGTCTCAACCATGTGTATTGACCAGTAGTACGGTAAGCATCGTACTTAATTTCAGTGTTTGTTGGAAGTAATGCAATTACCTTGCTGTTAGTGCTTGCACCTGTTCTTAAGTTAATTGCGCCGCCTGTGATAAATACACCGTTTTGCTTAGTCCAGTCACTATTGTTAGTTGCTGGTTTTTGAGCTGGCTTATTATTAGTTGCTGGTTTAGTTGCAACAGCAGAGCCTGCTTTGAAAGTGCCCCATGCACGACCATTATCACGTCCTACTAAATAACCGTATTGACCATTTTGCACGTGGCTGTCTCAACCATGTATATTGGCCTTCAGTACGGTAAGCATCGTATTTAATTTCAGTATTGGTTTGGTAATAATGCAATTACCTTACTATTGGTGCTTGCACCTGTTCTTAAGTTAATTGCTCCACCGGTAATAAATACACCGTTTTGCTTAGTCCAGTTATTGTTTACATTATTGTTTGTATTTACGTGTACTGGTTGACTTGGCTTGTTAGCTGGCTTAACAGTGTTAGTAGTTGGTTTAGTTACATGGTTAGTAACTGAGCAACTTTAAAAGTACCCCAATCTTGACCATTTGCGCGTCCCACTAAGTAGCCATATTGGTTGTTAGCACGTGGCTGTCTTAACCATGTGTAGTTACCCCTAGTGCTATAAGCATCGTATTTAACTTCACTGTTTGCTGGAAGTTGAGCAATGACACTACTATTAGTACTTGCACCTGTTCTCAAGTTAATTGCACCACCAGTAGTGAAAGTACCTTCTTGTTTAACCCAGTTAGTATTAACTGCCTTGTTAGAAGTATTAACAAATGGATTCGAAGGGGCTTGACTACTGCTTTGGCCATTAGTATGAACGTTCAAAGTGTTGGTGTTAGCTTGGCTAGCGTTGTTACTCTTATTTGAAAGAGGGAGTACGTTAACATTTCCGTCAACGTTTTGACCACGCCAATTTTGAGTATACTGCCAAATAGCAACATTATTCATTGATGGGAAGTAGTTATAGTCAGGTTGATCTTGACGACCCATAGTTTTATAAGAAGCTACCCATAATGAATTTGGATACTTTTGAGTAACCTTGTTAGTATCAACCTTAGCCTTTAATAACCATTCACTTGAATAAAGCATTGGGTTATAGCCACCATTGTGAACAGTATCCATAAAGCTAGTAATTGCGTTAGCACTTGCTTCACGACCACCGTTAGTGTTGTTATGTGCATCTTGTTCCCAGTCAGCTGCTAAATATGAACCTTGTGGCAAACCAGCTTGTTGAGCTGAATTAACAGCATAATTACCTTCTTGAACAGCTCTGTTGCTATCAGCACCAAAGTGAGCATAGTGGTAACCCATTGGCATCATATTGTTTTGTTCAGCATTATTAATTTGACCTTGAGCATGTGGGTTTTGGTAGTTTGTACTTTCAGATACTTTAACTACAACAAATTTAGCACCTGACTTAGCTTGTTGAGTCAAATTAGTACCTTGCCAGCTTGAAACATCCACACCTGCAGATCTTGCAGGTACATTATCAGTTGCGGCCTGTACTACTTGATGGGTCTTAGTAATACCCATTGGATCAGCAATTGCCAAAGCTGTCATAGCACTAGCACAAGCCAATGCACTAATAAATCTTTTATTTGTTGAACGCATTAAAAACTTCTCCTCCAAAAAAATTTTAATGAATTAAATTCTATCCCAATTTATACATTAACGAACTAGTACAGACTTGGCAGATACCCATTGATTTCCGCCAAGGTCATACCAAGTTTGTCCTTGAACGTTTGCTACACGGAAGTATCTCCAGCTTGAGCCGTCTTTCAAGAACTTACCAGCAATTTGATCTTGACCTGGAACACGCCATACTGGTACACCATAGTCTGGCTTAGAATTAATAGTTAATACACCAGATTTTGCAGTAATTTGTGCTTCTTGAGTAGTATATTTTGCCATAATCCATTTACCATTACTAATTTCGTAATATAAGTTGCCATTGTAGTACTTAGAAGCAATAACAACAAATTCTGAGCCAGCTTCAACTTGTTGGTCTAATTTTTTTGACCATCTGGTGCTGATAAAACATCAACAGTCTTAGTAACCTTAATTAAAACAGTAGATGCAGCCTTAGGAGCAGTATTAGTACTAATCCATTGAGTACCATAGTTATTGTTTGCAGCAGTAGTTACTGCACTTTGGTAACTTTGAACAGGCTTTACAACAGTTTTAGCACTAGTAGTTACTGGAGTTGTCTTAATTTCCTTAACTTCAACTTTCTTAGGTTTAACTACTGGAGCTTCGGTGGTCTTTGCAGCTTCTTTAGTTACAGTAACTGGAGTAGTCTTAACAACTGGCGTTGATTCCTTCTTTACAGATTCAACTGGTTTAACTGGTTTAACTGCTGGAGTTTCAACTTTTTAACTGTATCAGTAGTTTTAACTACTGGAGTTGCAGTCTTAACTTCTTTGTTTTCATTTTTAGTAGTTTCAGTTTTTACTGGAGTTGTCTTAGCTGGTTCAGCTTTCACAACGTTCTTCTTAACTTCAACCTTCTTAGGTGCAACAGCTAATGAAACAGCTAATTGCTTTACAGGTTGTGCTGCTTTATTTTCAGTTTTAACGTTTAAAGTGGTAGTTTGAACTGGAGTTTTAACTTCAGCGGCACTCTTTACTTTTACAGTTGCAGTTTTTACTGGAGCTGCAGGTGCTTGACTCTTAACTTGTTGAGTTTGTGCTACTGGCGTCTTAACTGCTTGACTTGCTTGATTATTAGTATTAGCGGCAGTATTTTTGCTTAGTAGTTGTATTAGTAGTAATTGGACTAAATGCAAGTGCGTTAATCCAGCCAGTACCAATATATGCACGCTTAACACCATTGTTATAAGTGATGTACTTAGTAACATTTACGTTTTGACCAGTTCTTGCAGTACCAACTTGAGTACCAACGCTAGCGTCAACTGGGGCACTCATAATTGGTGTGGTTTGTGCAACTGTACGATTTTCGTTAACAACTTGGGTAACGGATCGTACTTTATCAAATCCATTAGCTGCAATAACACTATTAAGTGTCTGAGCATAGTTTGGTGCAGTTGCATACTTACCTTGTAAACCATTTTGAGTTGCTTGAGCGTAGTTCTTTGAATTTTCTACCCACGTACCAGAGTAATAGTTACCCATTTGGTTACGTAATAAAGAGCCATTATCTTCAAATGATTCAGTATATGATGGATACTTTCTAAATCCAGCGTTAGTAGTGTAATAACCATTGCTGCCGTACTCACCAGTATTCATATTTACTGATTGCCCATTGTAAGAGCCCTAATACCGAATAAGTTATTATTAAGCGATTGTGCCAAACCTGATTGACCCACAAGCTGATTCGACCGCTGCTTGAGCAAGCATAACTGAAGTATAAGTACCATACTTAGATGATGCAGTTGTAGCAGCTGGAATAGCTTTGTTTAAAAATTCTTGTTGATATGTTGCAGCTTGAACAGTACCTTCACCAGTTTTTAATGGATTTTCTGGTTTAAGGTTGTTGGTAACTGATATACCGGCAGTTGTGATAAGTGCCGCGGTAGCAATACCAGTGAATGTTCTTTTTTTCATTGCTTAAACTCCCTCCAATTTACATACACCCTTTATTGTAGTGTGGCAAGTTGTCAGATACAACCGAACAGACATTCTGAAATAAAAAAGTAACATAAATTACATACTTTCGTCTCAAAAAAAAAAGGTAATGCCGAAACATTACCCTTTTAAGAGTTTATTTAATAACTTAATTAAGACCCTTATCTCATAAAATATTGCTCTAATTCTTTTCACTATCATCAAACACAGAAGTAACTGTACGTTCAACATATTGAGCAGATAAAGGAGCCTGATATTGATCAACTTCTTCCTTGACAAACAAGTTAGCTTCACAGATTTCGTTCATGGCAGTTTTAACCTCTTCTTCGGTTAAATTTTCTGCTGCATCAGGTAATGATAAGTTTACTTTTTTATTTTTAGCATTTTTAAATGTAAGTCTTAAAGTTTTAGTAGTAGTCATTTTGAATTCTCCTTTAAAATTTTCTATATATTATTCTTTCATTTCTTAAGCTTGAATATCTGAATAAGAAATTAATCTAGCACTTTTAATACCATCATCTTTTTGCAATTTAGACAAAGCCTTGCCAACTTTCATCACGTCTTCAGCACTAGCTTGCTTTTTTAACGTTCTTCAAAATTCTGTTTTTCTTACCATTGCTGTATTTTTCACCTGCAAAAGTAAATTGAACTGATTGATCTTTTAAAACAAATTCCATTTTTCTACCTCTGATAATCTAATTAGTAACTAAATATATTTTGTAAGTTATCACCGGTGAATTGCCTTACACTATTACTAACGATTTACCACAAAGATTTGTGCCAATTTTTTTCAATGAATTTTTATGAGTTAAATTTGGTATAATTTAAGTAAGATAAATTCATTTTTATAGGAGGAAGAAACAATGAAACGATCAAAAATCGGAGTTGCCATTATGGCATTCTTTATTACCTTATTCGCAGTTGGATGTTCTAATTCATCAAATAGCTCATCTAATAATGGCTCAGACAAGTACACTACTTATATGAGTCAAAGGAAAAGATGCTGCCTCTAGTCAAAAGTACGAAGCAGCTGAAGAAAAATTTGAAGATGCTCACGATGTAAAAGCAACTTCTGAATCAAAAGCCTATGCCGATCAAGCAGGCGCTATGAAGGATGCTCAAGAAGAAATCAGAGAGTACGAATTTAAAGATGCTTTAGGTGAATTAGACAAGGCAGCTAACAAAACTAATGGCTATTCTGTAATGACTAAGCAAGCTGCTAAGCTTTTTATAAGACGATTAACAAGGTACAAGACCATATCACTCACGATATCAATCCTTTATACAAGCAAGCTAAATTAAGCTATCGTGATGGTAACTATCAAGCAACAGTTGAATCTTGCGATCAAATTTTAGATTTATCTTACATTAATGGTAAGTACTACAAAAAGTAAAGAAAAATGTAAAGCATTTACGTAAAGTTGCTAATGCTAAATTAAATGGCGAAGACGTTAACGACGATATTGATACTGATAATTTAGATGCTAATGATGACGATGAAGCAACTACTTCACACAAATCTACTAGTTCAAAATCTAATTCATCTAATAGTAGTAATACCAATACTAGTTCTAGCTCTAACCAAAGTAATTCAAATACTGCTAACGCTCAAAACAACTCTGCAGCAAACAAACAATCATCCCATGCTACCACTTCAAATAGTAATGCTCACAATAGCTCAAATACCAATTCTTCATCAAACTCAAATAGTGGCATGATGATCGATGGTCAAACAGTTACTGGTCGAGTAATTGCACAAACTCGTAACCAATTAAGTTCACTTGGTGTTGATACTAGCTCTTGGTCTGACCAAAAAGTAGTTAACTTCATGAGAGCAGCTGCTAATAATGGTCACACTACAATTGATTCATACACTAAACAAGATGTAGAAAACTTCCAATAAACCCTACAAAATTTGCTTTTTGCTTGTAATTCAATGTAAGATTATATTGAATTTTTGTACAGCTAAACAGTAAAGGAGCTCTTAACTTTGACTGAAGACAAGAAGAACACCGAAGAAACTCAAGAAAAAGAAGAATTTGAAGTAGTTATGCCAGAGGCAAATCGTGTAGAAATGCCAGCTACTGAATTTAAAGAACAACCTGATTACTTAAAGACATTTGCTAACTTCTATATTTCAAAAATTCGACGAAAGCGATCTTGAAATTATGGATGTTTACGATGGTAATCATGACGTTATTGAAATTAACACTTACTTAACTAACAACATGGCCTTCAGCCGTCAAAACTTAGTCAAGCACGTATTAAATATTCATGCTGAACGCTTTATGGATATGCTTAACAATATTCAAAAGCAAACTGGCGTAGATCCACAAAATATGAAGACTTACGAAGATTGGAACAAATGGTACACTGATCGTCGTAACGAAATCAAACAAACTCTTTCATAAAAAATCACAATTTATTATTTGCATATTAGGTTCCAAAGAGCCAAAATAGTGCTAGCGAAAATAAAAAGAATGTATTATTACAATACATTCTTTTTTTTGTTTATTCAAAATGTTATTTAATACTTTTTAAGAGGAAAGCTCATTATGAATAGTAATTTACGTAAAAAGTCACCTTAGCGGGACTTTTAGTTTCAATTGGAATTGTTTACGGCGACATTGGTACAAGTCCACTTTATGTTATGAAAGCAATCGTAAACGAAAACGGCGGAATTGCTCATGTTAGCCGCGAATATATTGTAGGTTCCATCTCACTTATTCTTTGGACGATTACACTTTTAACCACTGTTAAGTATGTTTTAATCGCCCTTAAAGCAACTAACCATGGTGAAGGTGGAATTTTTTCTCTTTATGCTTTAGTTAGAAAAAAAGGCTAAATGGCTAGTTATCCCTGCCTTAGTTGGAGGAGCTGCTTTTACTGGCTGATGGCACTTTAACACCAGCAGTTACTGTTACAACCGCTATTGAAGGTCTTAAAAATATGAAATTTGGTAACGATATTCCAGTGCCAAATCAAAATAGTGTCATTATGATCACAATTGTCATCTTGCTTTTCCTATTCTCTATCCAAAGAATGGGAACGAGCGTTATCGGTAAGACATTTGGGCCAATCATGCTGGTCTGGTTTACCTTCTTAGGATTAACTGGAATTATGAACTTAAGTCATGACTGGTCCTTACTTGAAGCACTCAATCCACTTCTTGCTATCAAAATTTTATTTAGTCCTGCTAATAAAGTCGGTGTTTTAATTCTAGGAGCAGTATTCTTAGCTACTACTGGTGCGGAAGCCCTTTATTCAGATGTTGGACACGTTGGTAAAGGTAATATTATGGGTTCTTGGCCTTACGTTTTTATTTGCTTAGCCCTAAACTATCTTGGTCAAGGCGTTTGGATCTTAGAGAACCCTAATTATCATGCTGGTGCCACAGACTTTAACCCATTCTTTGAAGCTCTACCAAGCCAGTGGAAGTTCTTTGCAATAATTCTAGCTACCCTAGCCGCAATCATTGCCTCGCAAGCTTTAATTACCGGCCCTTTACCCTAGTTTCTGAAGCTAGTGGTTTGAAGTTTTACCGAGAATGAAAATTATTTATCCTTCTACTGAACAGGGACAGCTTTTCATTCCGTCAATTAATAAGATGCTTTGCGCTGCTACAATCGGAATTGTCTTCTTATTTAGAACCTCTGAACACATGGAAGCGGCTTATGGTTTAGCAATCACTGTAACCATGCTCATGACGACAGTTCTGCTCTTTGAATACCTATCACTTAGAAAAGTTAACTTTAGTTTGCGACTAATCTTTTTGCTTTTATTCGGGGCAATTGAAACCATGTTCTTGATTTCTAGTTTAGCTAAATTCTTACATGGTGGTTATGTCACGGTAATTATTGCAGCCTTTATTGGGGCAATTATGTATGTTTGGTATTTTGGTAATAAAGTTCGTGATAAACGTGAAGCCGAAAATGCCTATGTTCGCTTAGACGAATATACTACTATGCTCAGCAATCTAAGCCATGACGAAAGTATTCCGCTATATGCAACAAACTTGGTCTACATGGCCAAAGTTAAATACAACAAGTTTATTAAGCGTGACATGCTGTATTCAATCTTAGATAAGCGTCCAAAGCGAGCTCATGCTTATTGGTTTGTAACCGTAAACGTAACTAACGAACCTTTTACTGCTGAATATGCAGTTAATACCTATGGCACCAAAAACGTAATTAACGTTCAACTATACTTAGGATTTAAGCAGCAGCAAAAAGTTAATGTTTACTTACGTCAGATTGTCCATGACTTAATTAAAGATGGCACAATTGAATCGCAACCACAAGAATACACTACTACTCCAGGTAGAGATGTTGGTGACTTTAAGTTTGTAATTGTAAATGACGTAATTAGTCCTCAAACTCAACTAAGTTCTTATGAAAAGTGGCTCGTTGAAAGCCGGGTCTGGCTTCAAAACTTATCCTCTAATCCTGCTGTTTGGTTTGGATTAGAATATGCCGATACAGTAATTGAACGCGTACCATTAATTCTAGGTTCGCAAGATGTTAAATCTATTCACAGAACCAAACTAAGATAATTATTTTAAATTATTCTCCGATAGATACTTGCAACTCTTGCATAAATAGATGAAAATAGATATGTTTAAAGAAGAATGTCCCTTTTTTTGGCATTCTTTTTTTACGTTATTTAGATATTTAGTCATTTTGGCTATTTATTGGGAGAATAAAAATGAATGAAAAAACACGGAAAAATATATCGGCCGCGGGATTATTAATTGCGATTGGTATTGTCTATGGTGATATTGGAACCAGTCCGTTATATGTTATGAAGTCGATTGTCGCCGGAAATGGTGGGATTGCTCACGTAAATCGTGACTTCATTGTCGGATCTATTTCCTAGTACTTTGGACAGTTACTTTATTAACAACTTTGCAGACTGTCTTTATTGCATTAAAGGCTACTAACCACGGTGAAGGTGGTATTTTTGCTCTCTATACTTTAGTACGTAAACGTGCAAAATGGTTAGTGCTTCCCGCTTTAATTGGTGGAGCTGCAATTTTAGCTGATGGTACATTAACTCCTGCTGTTACTGTTACAACAGCTATTGAAGGGCTAAAAGGAATTGAATTTGGTCACGGCAACGTTCCAGTTTCTACGCAGGGAGCCGTTATTGCAATTACGGTAGTAATTTTGCTGATTCTGTTTTCGATTCAGCGAATGGGAACAAGTATTATTGGTAAAAGCTTTTGGACCAATTATGTTTATCTGGTTTACCTTTTTAGGTGTTATGGGCTTGATGAATATGATGGGTGACTTATCTATCTTACAAGCTCTTAACCCTTATTACGCAATTAAGCTTCTATTTAGTCCATATAACAAGGTTGGAATCTTTATTTTAGGATCCATCTTCCTTGCTACTACTGGTGCAGAAGCATTATATTCTGACGTTGGTCACGTTGGTAAAGGAAATATTATTGGTTCTTGGCCATATGTCTTTGTTTGTTTATCACTCAATTACTTTGGTCAAGGCGTTTGGATTCTAAATAATCCTAACTATAACGCTGGAAACGGTGATTTCAACCCATTCTTTGAAATCATCCCACAAAATATTCGTCTAGCTGCCATTGTCTTGGCTACTATTGCCGCCGTTATTGCTTCACAAGCTTTAATTACTGGTTCATTTACTTTAGTAGCTGAAGCTAGTGGATTGAAGTTCTTACCAAGAATGAATATTATGTATCCTTCAACTAAAAAGGGACAGATTTATATTCCTTCTGTTAATAAGATGATCTGTATTGCAACAATTGCGATTGTTCTTTTCTTCCAAACTTCCGCTCACATGGAAGCAGCCTATGGTTTGTCAATTACTATTTCAATGTTAATGACAACGATCTTGCTTTACGAATGGTTAGCAATGAAGGGCATTCGTACAATCTGGAACTGGATATTCTTAATTTTCTTTGGCTTTTTAGACATCATGTTTATGTTGGCCAGCTTGAGTAAATTTACACATGGTGGTTACGTATCATTAATTATTGCCGGTTTCATCGGAATCATTATGTATGTTTGGTTCTGTGGTAATAAGATCAGAGACAAACGTGAATCGCGCAATGCTTATGTAAGGCTTGATGAATATGTAGATATGTTAACAAACTTGAGTCATGATGAAGATTACCCTACTTTTGCTACTAACCTCGTTTACATGGCCAAAGTTAAATACAATAAATTCATTAAGCGAGAAATTCTCTACTCTATCTTAGATAAACGTCCTAAACGTGCACGAGCATACTGGTTCGTAACGGTTAACGTTACTAATGAGCCATTTACTGCTGAATACGCCGTTAATACTTACGGAACTAAAAACGTAATTAACGTTCAACTCTTCCTAGGATGCAAAGCAGCAAACTAGTGTGAATGTATACTTACGTCAAATCGTACATGATCTAATTGCTGATGGCACGATTGAATCACAGCCGCAGGAATACACTACTACACCTGGTAGAGATGTTGGTGATTTTTCATTCGTCATCGTTAACGATGTAATTAGTCCACAAACACAACTTAGAAGTTATGAAAAATTCTTAGTTGAAGCACGTGTATGGCTTCAAAATCTATCTTCTAACCCAGCTTCATGGTTTGGCTTAGATTATGCTGATACAGTTATTGAACGGGTACCATTGATCTTAGGAGATCAACGAAGACAACATATTACTCGCATCGCACCAAAGAATTTGAAGATATCAAAAGAGACTTCGAGCTGAAGGCGAACTCAAAGAGTAATAAATAGATATAGACATACAAAAACGCATCCCAATTGGGATGCGTTTTTCAATGTTCTAATATAGAAATTGATAGGGGATTTTTTTCAATTAACTAATTTAATTCTTTAATGATACCTTCAAAGTCTTCTTAGCTTTCTTCTTGGATTGGTTGAGTAGGATGTTCTTCATCATATTTGTTCAACCAGTCTAAACGGTCTTGCATTCTCTTAGCTAAGGTCTTTTGGTATTCAGGATCTTCTAGGTGAACTTCATAACCTTCAATTGGTAAGTAAGATACACCCTTGAAGTTACCAAATGGCTTCCAATCACTATCTTTGATACTGCCATTAGCAAGATCTTCTACTAGCTTCTTAGTTACTTCCTTTGGAATGTCCTTACCCATAAAGGCATCGGTGTTCAAGATGTAACAAGAAGCTCCACGCTTAGTGAATAATTCCTTGAAGTCTGAGTAGTCACCAGATACTGGATAAGCACGGAATGGGTCTGCAGAATGGTTCAATTACCAAAGTATTCATGTCAAAGCCCTTTGGTAAGTTTTCAGCACTAGTTCTCTTAGTAGCTAAAGTAAGTCCCATTGTTGTTGCTAAAACTGGATCATCAACTTTTAAGATTGGTGGTAGTGAACCATCCTTCATAATCCAGAACAAAGCAGTAATTGGGGCATCTTCGTAGTCAACTCTATGTGGTGAAGTGTAACGAGTCTTAATGACACGACCATTGTTGTTACGTAAGTCCTCAGTTACAATAACTTTCTTACCATCTTCATCTTGAGTAACTGCACAGTTCATAATTGTAGTGTAGTACTTGGTCTCGTGGTGACCTGCTGGATAGTCGTGAGTCTTATCAAAGTATGAAGGCTCCAATGCTACTGAAGAACCATCTTCACGAGAAATAATAAATGCGTCATCGTGTAAAACGGTGATATCATATTTACCATCATACATTTCATGAGTCAAAGTAGATTTACCTGAACCAGATAAGCCATAGAAGGCAAATACTTTATCGTCCTTATCTTTAAAGTGGAATGACTTTTCACCACCGTGACAAGCAGTATAACCATTTCTATGAGCCATAGCCCAAGCAAGAGTTAAAGTACCCTTCTTCAATTCACCAAAGTAACGTAAGCCAAAGACTGCAGCACAGTTATGTGGTGCGTCAAAGACGCCAAAACCTTTAGGATAATCTTCATCTTGAGTATTTGGATCGAAGTAGAAGTAAATATCTCCTTCGTCATATACTTTAGAATTCTTGTAAATCTTCTCTGCTTCTTCATCAAAGAAGTGGAAATTCAAAAATATATGAAAGTAAGTTAAAGGCTTGATCCTCTGGCATCATAATATGTGCCTTAACAGTAAAGCTTGGGTCTAATCCCACTAGAACTATTGCCTTTAAGAATTTTTGATCGTGGCCCTTATAAATATCTTCACGTAAGTTACCTGCTAATGCCTCTGGATCTTCTTTTGGATCATCAACAAAGTGACGTGCACTTGCTGTTCTACCCAAAAATTTTACCGTGGTTATAAACTAACTGCTTTGCTCCTTGTGGCAAACCTAGTTCCTTAGTATGTAAAATTGGTAGGTCAGTTTCGATAACACCAGATTGTTTCTTAGCTAAATTATAAGCTTCAGCAACACTAGTTACTTCGTGTACATTGTTGCCATAAAAGGCAGATTCAATAGTAGAACGAACCCGACTAAATTTTTTGTTAGCTTTTCTTAACTCATCATGAGAATAACGTTCTTGTGTACTCAACTTATTTTCCTCCTCTGAAACCATAGAAAGCGGTTTCAATGATTACAATTAAATCATAACATAACAAGACAGCTATAGCCATGTAATAATCAAAAAATAAATTGATATTAATAGTAAGTAAAACCATACAAAGAAAAAGCAGCCTCTTAATAAGACTATCTTATTAAAAGACTACTTTTGTATATGATTAAGCAACTTTTATTTTATTGTTTTTATTATTAATAAATTTCTTCCACAAGTAAAATACGAGTACGCTAAGCCATGCTATTAACGAAATTGCGCTGACTACATAGAACCAAGCCGGAGCAATAAAGTGTAAAACAGCACGATTTAGACCTGATTTTTGAGAAATAATTGGATTTCCAATTACGTTTTTTGCACCAGTGAATTTTTTACTGTTCACAGTTAATTCACTTTGCTTGTATAAAACAACGGGCAAAACAATATCTTTATCCTTTTTCCTTTCCAAGAAAGAATCAAATCACCATTTTAGCAACTTTATGATTAAATTTTTGATATTGATCAACTACATTTATTTTGTAAAGATAAGCTGCGTTTTGGTCAATAGACTTGTCTTTAGTTGGTAAATAATCAGGCAAGTAGTGCCATTTCAATATCTTAAGCATCTGATCACTGTTTGATGCTTTAGCTACTGTTTGAACTTGCGCATCTTTTCCACAAGCAACAGTAAAGATGTGATTAGTAATGATATTCGGCAAAGCAGCTTCTAAAAAGAAGAACTACTACTAAACTAATTCCAACTGCCCTTGGCTTAACTCCTTGCTTTAGTAATTGATTAACAGTTAGCGCCATCCCTAGCAGAATTAGTGGATAGGCAGCAACAGTTAATCTAAACGGAAATTGGAAGTATGACTTTAAACTTGGAAAAATACTTTGAACCAATCCCAAGGAAAACAAATGAAGATAATCCTAGTAAGACCGTACCCCAAATAGTCACGAAAGTATTTAATTTATCTTTTTTGTAGTGCATTACAACATAGACAAATTGCGCAATAATTAATAAAACAAAAATTGGCAAAATATAGGCAAAAGGCTGTGCCATATTCATTATGCCATAGCACATGTGGACGTAAGCCACCACGAGATAGATCAAATTCAGTATTTGCAGCTAGGTGATTATTCGGCATTAAAACTAAAAGGCCCCAATGACATTAGCTGATAGTACAATTGTTCCGACAACAGCCTTAATAAAAGGTATCCATATCTTTTTTAGAATTTTGATTAATAATTAAGGAATAGAGAAAGAAAGGAAGTAATAAAAGAGCTGCCATTAAGGTACTTAAAACATGAACCTGCACTAACAAACTCATTACTAACATTAACTGAATCCAGTTAATTGGCTTTTCTCTATCTTGAATCATGCGTACGCCGCATAACACAACTAACGGCATTAATGCTTGTCCCCAACCGTTAAATGAACTACGGTTAATAAAGGCTGGAATCATCCCGATATTAATATAAATAATTCCCATTACTGTGGCTAGTAGCTTATTAATACCTACTTTTTGAAGTAAGTAATACATACTACCAGCGCCTAATAGCGAAATGACATAGGCTAAAATGACTTGGTAGTTAAACCAATTACCAGCAATAAGAACTAAAATTCCATTAAAGTAGGCAAATAATGGCCCGTAAATCGCATTAATAATTCTGCCGCTTTGCTGGAAAGTCAAAAAATTAGTTTGAAAGATACTAAAATTCCAGTTTTTTAACTGCATTCCTGCATCATAAAAACGACTATAGTGAAACAAAGTATCTGCTGTATCATCGCTAGCTAGAATAGTATGCGAAATTAATTGTGGCGATGAGATAACGATTGTAGTGGCCAAAAGCAATTAATAGATATGGCCAAATAAATTGGCAGAACTTATTAGTTTTTATTTTTTCTAACATTTTAACCTTTTCTAATTAAGAAGATTGTCTTAGGTAATAAGAATACCAATTCATAATATTATTAACAATTTTTTTTGCAAACTATGAAAAAAGAATCAAACAGCTTTTACCATTTGATTCTTAATAATTCTTATTTAATTCCTACCAAATTACAACACGTTTTTCTGGATCAAGCCACATACCATCTTCTGGCTTCACATCAAATGCCTTGTAGAATTCTTCTTGGCATTGTGATTGAACATTAGCTCTTTCAGGACCAGGAGCGTGAACGTCAACTGAAACTTGCGTCTTAATTGACTCTGGAAGTTGCTTGTTTGCCCAAACACGAGCAAAGTTTTCAAAGACTTCCTTCATATTGCCATTTTTCGCCCTTATTAGCTTCAACAGCAGCAGTTAAACCACCTTGGTCTGCAATATTTTCTGAAACAATTTGCTTACCGTTTAAGGTAACTGGACCATATTCAATGCCGTTAAACAAGTCAATTTCATCTTGTGTACGCTTCTTAAATTCAGCAAAAGTCTTCATCAGTCCACCAGTTCTTTAAGTTACCGAATTCATCAAACTTAGCACCATTGTTGTCAAAAGCGTGAGAAATTTCATGGGCGATAACCACACCAATACCACCGTAATTCAAGCTACGTGATTGCTTTAAGTCATAGAATGGTTTTTGCAAAATTGCAGCTGGGAAAGTAATATCGTTTCTTTGTGGATCGTAACATGCATTGACTAAAGTTACCAGGCATTAACCAAACAGTTCTATCAACTGGTTCGTTTAATTTTTCAAGGTTGTACTTAACTGATTCAACAGCAGCGACACTTTCATTTGAGTAAAGACTGCCACCTTCAGATTCAGGAGTTACTTGAAGACGATCATAAATTTTTTTTCAATTTTTCTGGATAACCAATCTTCAAAATTAAAGCACGTAACTTAACGATTGCCTTCTTCTTAGTGTCTTCAGATAGCCAGTCATTTTCAGAGATACGCTTTTCATAAACATCGATCATCTTATGAATCATATCTTCAACATCAGCCTTAGCTTCTGCACCAAAGTAAGTTTGACCATAGTAAACACCAACTACTTCACTGAACATACCATTAGCTAAACGGTAAGCTTGCTTAGTTCCAGAAGATAATTCAGGTTGACCTGATAAAGCTTGACTAAATGGAAAGGCAGCTTCACGGAAGTCTTGAGAAAGATATGCAGCTACGCCGTTAATGAAACTTAACAACCATCCATCCCTTTAATTTCGTCAAAATTATCTTCGTTGATCAATTCTTCAACATGATCTAAGAATCTTGGTTCAGTTACGATAACCTTTTCAGGTTTTTGAGCAAATAAACTAGTTAAGAAGTTATCAATCTTAAAGCTATCAAATTTTGCTTCAAATTCAGCTAAAGACATTGGGTTGTACATTGCTGGATAATCTGCCCATTCTTCAGTTGACTTAAGAACTTTAGAAAGTTTCTTATCAAACTTCAATGCATCTTCGACATACTTCTTAGCATCCGCTTCACTTACACCAGCCATCTTCAACAAGTTTTTCAGATTGGTCTTGCAATACCTTTAATAAATCAGCAGCTGCAGGATTGTCATAAAGTAGTTGTATCAGGCAAGAACAAACCAGGTCCGCCAAAGTAAACAACGTGAACTTTTGTATCCTTCATGTCGGCATCAACAGAAACGCTAATTGGCAAGTCAAAGGCATTCTTATAGAAATCAGCTGCTCTTAAGTTCAAATCAGCTAAGTTGCGCAAACTAGTAATTTCTTCAGGTCAGCCTTAATTGGCTTCGCACCATCTTCGTTTCTTTATCAGAAATTATTAGCGATCTTATAAAGTTCAACTGCCTTTTTCAAAATTAGGACTGGCAATTTTTTTACCATCTGCAAAATCAGCAAAGTCTTGCATTAAGCTCTTCTCAATATTCAAGTCAATGCCATCAAATGAGCTAATTCTTGAACGGTCTGAAGGAATCTTTGCTTTTCAATCCATTCAGAGTTCTGCTAAGTAAAGATTATCTTGTGGTCTTGCGTTAAGATCTGGCTTAGTGATATCACCAGCACCGCCACGTACATTGAATAATGCCATTAATTAATTTCTCCTTGTAATTCATAAGTGGTTATATAGATGATATCATTATTAAAATTTTTAGTCTATGATTAAAATCCAACTTTCTATTCCTTATCACATAACTTCTTAATCCCTTCTGGCGTGTTAGCTTGCTTCAATTTTTCAATAAAGTCTTTATGCGTAAGCAACTTAGCTGTATTAGATAAGTACTGTAAGTGAGTCTTTCTGTCCTTTGCTGGAATTAAGAAAGAAATCACCGTATCAATCTTTTGCCCATCTAAGGCATTCCAAATCAATCGGATTTTTCAACTTCAAAACAAGCATGGCAGATTGCTTAATAGCAGTAGATTGTGCATGTGGAATTGCAAAACCATCAGTCATCCCTGTAGGGCTTTCCTTTTCTCTAGCTAAATATTTATCATAAACTTCCTCGCTATCAGAAGCTAAGCCATTCTTTACAGCTAAGTTAGCTAAATACTTTAGTGCTGAATCTTTATCTGGAACATCAATTAATTTTAATATTTGAGTATCCAAAATATCTTTAGGGTTATAGTCAGTAGTTTCTTTTTCAGCTACTGGTTTGTTAACATTTTCTTCTTCACCAAAGACATCAATATCTGGACCATCTTCAAATTGTGGTTCTGTCTTAGCAAATCTACCGGCAATTAAAGCTAGTAAAATTCCGGAAACTAGTGCACTGACTACGATCCATAATACCCATAGAAATGGCTTATTAACGAGTGGCAAAATAATAAAACCACCATGAGGAGCTGGAACTTGAATTCTAGAAACATAAGTCAAAGCTGCTGCAATTGCGGAACCGACCATAAATGCTGGAATATTCCATAATGGGTGTTTAGCAGCAAATGGAATTGCACCTTCTGTAATGTGCGTTGATCCTAATAAGAAGTTAACATATCCAGCAGTACGCTCGTTCTTAGAATATGCTTTCTTGTTTAACAAAACTGCAAAACCAGTTGCTAGAGGCGGTGCAATACATGCAGCAGATACACCTGCCATGAAGTAGTAATTACCTTGAGCAAGAAGTGCAGTACCAGTTACATAAGCAGCCTTGTTAATTGGTCCACCAAAGTCAGAGGCACACATTACACCAATGATAATACCTAAAAGAATTGGACTTGAATTTTCAAAACCTTTTAGCCAAGACATCATTCCTGTTAATTGCCTTAATTGGTCCATTCAACCAGAACATAATTGCACCAGTGATGAATACCCCTAATACAGGCAATAAGAAAATTGATTTTAATCCTCTAAATTCTTTGTCTGGCAATGGTTTCATTAATTTTTGCAATAAAAAGTACTACAACAGCAGCTAAATAACCACCAATGATCGCACCTAAGAAGCCACCACCACCACCAACGCTGGTAATCATCGGCTGCAAAACCAACAACTAGCCCTGATCTTTTAGCTAAAGCTTCTGCAATAAAAGCACCTAAAATTGGAACCATCAATCCCATTGTTGTGCTACCAATTGTATTTAGCATGTGGCAAATTGATTATACTGGCTACTCTTAGGGTCAGCTGAAT